>Ga0164309_10000166_pt1 | contig 40086 bp, 23 predicted proteins | sample Whisoiple_247_MG_FD_109984 | JGI IMG/M metagenome (GOLD analysis project Ga0164309, IMG submission 109984) | Soil microbial communities amended with fresh organic matter from upstate New York, USA - Whitman soil sample_247_MG | ecosystem: Environmental > Terrestrial > Soil > Unclassified >... | reverse complement strand
GGACAGCGGGTTCGGTAGGCCTGCGTTCGGGTAGGCGCTCACCAGCGTGGGGGCCAGGCGCGCCAGCTCCGCGATGTAGGGGCGCATTTCGGTCGCGCCGAGACCACAGTTGGCGCCGACGGAGAAGGGGCGCGCGTGAGCGACGGAGTCCCAAAAGGCTTCGACCGTCTGCCCGCTCAGAGTGCGGCCACTCTTGTCGCTGAAAGTCACGCTGATCATGACCGGCAGGTTCGTGCCGCGGGCAGCCTGCACTTCCTCGATGGCCTGGAGAGCCACCTTCAGGTTGAGCGTGTCGAAGACCGTCTCCGGCAAAAGGATGTGCACGCCGGCGTCGAGCAGCGCATGCACCTGCTCGGCGTAGGCAGCCTTCACCTGTTCGTAGCTGACGGCCCGGTAGGCTGGGTCATCGACGTTGGGCGACATGCTCAGCGTGCGATTGAGCGGGCCGAGCGCGCCGGCGACATAGCGCCTCTGCTTGGTCTTGTCGGAGTACTTCGCGGCCGCCTCGAGGGCGATCTTGGCGGAAGCGACGTTGAGGTCGTACGCCGCCGAGGACAAGCCGTACTCGGCCTGTGAGATGGCGTTGGCGTTGAACGTGTTGGTCTCGATGATGTCCGCGCCCGCCTCGAGGAAGCCTTCATGGATGTCGCGAATGACGTCGGGGCGCGTGATGCTGAGGAGCTCGTTGTTGCCCTTCAGATCCTTCTCGGCGTTGGCAAACGCCTGGCCGCGGTAGTCGGCCTCCGTCAGGTGGAAACCCTGGATGGATGTGCCCATCGCGCCATCGATGATCAGGATGCGGCGGGCAGCGAGCTTGGTCAGCTCGGCGTGAATCGCGCTCGGGGGAGCGCTGGCTGGCTGCGTCATGGTAAGGGGCCCGGAAACGTGGACCTTTTCGCGGCGGAGCACAACCTCGCCGGGGCCCGTTCCGAGCGGCGCGCAGCTGAATTCGCGCCCGTACCCCTTTCCAGCCCGGCTCCCCGGTGGCACACCCCGCTCGTGGACAACGACGTACGCACCCGGATTGAAACTGCCATCGCGAACAATCGCGTGATCCTGTTCATGAAAGGCACCCGCGGTGCCCCGTCGTGCGGCTTTTCCGGTCGGGCCGTGAACCTGCTCGACACCCTGCTCGACACCTACGCCACCGTCGATGTGCTGGCGCATCCGGACATCCGCGACGGCATCAAGGAGTACTCGTCGTGGCCCACGATTCCTCAGCTTTACGTCGACGGAAAGTTCGTCGGCGGCACGGACATCGTGACCGAGATGTTCGAGAGCGGCACCCTGCACGAGCTGCTCGGAGTGCCGAGCGAGAGGCCAGCTCCGCCGCGGGTGACGCTCACCCAGCGTGCGGCTGAAACGCTGCGAGGGTTCCTCACCGATCCGAACGATGTCCTCTTGGTGGACATCGACGGCACGTTCTCGCCCACTCTATCCGTCGCGACGGCGCCGGACGGTGCCGTCGTGCTCGAGTCGCTCGGGGTCCGTTTGTGCGTGGAGCCCCGCGCCTGGAAGCGAGCGAACGGCATCACCATCGACTACGTCGACACGGGCGAGGGCTCTGCGTTCAAGATCGACAACCCGAACGAGCCCCCCCGCGTGCGCCCCATGACCCCAAGTGAGCTGGAGCAGCGACGCAAGCAAGGTGAGGCCCTGCGCCTGATCGACGTGCGCACTCCGGGCGAGTGGGACATTGCTCGTATCCCGGGGGCCGAGCTGCTCGATGCCGACCTGATGGCCGACCTTCAAGAGCTGCCCAAGGACACCGTGCTCGTCTTTCAGTGCCACCACGGTCATCGCAGCCAGCGCGCGGCCGAGCAGTTCCCGCCTCTCGGCTTCACCCGCGTCTACAACCTGACCGGCGGCATCGACGCTTACAGTGATAGTGTCGATCCGAGCATCCCTCGCTATTGAGGGAACAGGCAGCATCCGGCCAGCGAGCCGTCCAGGTTCGGGACGCCGTCTCGTCCAAGCATTGGACGGCAGCAGGATCCAGAGGGCGCCGAGCGGCCGCTTTCTTCGATAAATCCGCGTGTGCTGCGGCCGCTACGGGCCGCGCAAGCGTGGCACGACGCTTGCTGATGCGTTTCGCATGAGTCGGGATGGACTATTGAGGGGGACGAGCTCAGACACGCTCGATCCGAACCGGGAACCTTGCGAATTCGACGCCGAGGAGACGCCCACCGGGCGGAGCGGTGAGCAGCGCCGCTATCGGCCGTCGTTCGAATCGGAGGCTTGTGTCGTCATTCGGCAGGCAGAGGACGTGCTCCTGGCGCGAAGGGCGGCCGAGCTGCTTTGCATCAATCTGCTGGGGGAAGGCCGGCGACGGGAGCTCGCCCTGCACGCGATCAGCGAGCTCGGCGCGAACATCCTCGAGCACGCGGGCGACGGCACGATTGCCCTGGCGTCGATTCGCGGCCCCCGCACGGGCCTCGAGATCTTCGCGCACGATCGGGGCCCTGGCATCCCCGATGTTCAGCGACTCCTCGTGCCGAAGCGGATCTGGAGCCTGGTGCCGGAGCCCGGCCTGCGCGGCATCAAGCGCCTGGCCCACGAATTCGACATCGACACGAGCCCGCGCGGAACACACGTGCGTGTCGTCGTTTATCGCTGAGGTGAACGTTCATGCCTGATCTCCGCAAAAACGCCAAAGGTGCCGTGGTCATCGATGACCGCTACTCGCCTCTCGTCATCGCCACCTTCATGGGCGAGACCGACCTCGAGCTCGGGCGCTGGTTCGCCGACCTCAACAAGAAGATCGTGCTGCAGCACGCAGCGTCGGGTCGCCGGATGGTGTCGATCTGCGACGCCACACTCGCCACCAAACCCACGCCCGACATGCGGCGCTTCTGGGCCGAGTTCAGCAACAGCACGACGCAGACGATGAAGGACGCCACGTTGGCGACCTTTCTCGTCATGACCAGCCCCCTCTTGCGTGGCGCGATCACGGCCATTGGCTGGCTGAGCCCAGCGCTGCGCGACCTCGAGTCATTTTCGACCCTCGACGAGGCGGTACGCGAGGCCAAAGTGCGTTTGGCCCACGCGGGCACACCGATCGCGCAGCTGGTCGGTTCGTACGAGCTCCCCGAGCTCGGCGTGAAAGCGCGTTCCGCGCTGGGCGCCTGAGACGCCGCGACGCGCAGCGCTCGGGCTAGGATTAGGGCTAGGGCTTCGAATCGAGGAAGGACGGCGACGGGCGCGTACTCGCCTGGTCGATGGCGTCGGCCAGTGGCACGTCCTCCCCGCGCAGGCAGGGGAAGCAATCGGCGCGCGCGCCCTGTCCGCAGCCGTGGGTGAGCCGAAGCGCCTTGAGCTTGGCCACGCTGCGGTGATCCCCATAAAGCAATGCGCGCGGAATTGCCTCGCGGTACTCGGCGCAGACATGTGCCCGGTCCAGATCCATGGCAACCAAGAGGGCTGGCGTGGCCTGCGCGCGAAGCTCGCCGCTCTTCACGGCCTCCATAGCCTGCTTCACGACCGCAGACATCCCGGCCTGGCCGCGATGATCGACGTACACATCGAAGATCATGTCGGCGCCGATCGAGCCGAGCGTCTTGGCGAAGCGCACCCCGTCGGCCGCCGTATCGCGCTCGCCCAGCGCCATCCGAACGTCCACGAGGAGCTCAGCGTCCTCGGCCAGGTGCGGATCCAGTCGCACCGCGTCCTCGTACGCGGAAAGCGCACCCGAGTAGTGGAGGATGACGCTGTAGCCACGACCCAGCGCCAAAAGGCGGCTCACTTGCCTTTCCACGACCCCGCGATCGCCCGTGGCGTCGCCGCCTTCGCGCGCAGCGTCGGGTCCGAGCGCCTGGACGAGGTGGTCCACCCTGGAGCGGTCTTGTTCGACGAGCTTGCGCAGTTCTCCGAGTTTTTCTCGATCGCCTTGGCGTGCCTCGATGCGCAGCTGCTCCTCTGCGAGATCGAGCTGTCCCGGTGGCTCGCCCGGTGGGCTCGCAGCCTTTGGCCGCTTCTGGACGCCGGAAAGCCCGCTGGCAATCAGATCCTCTGCCAACCGACGGGCCTTCGGAGAACGCTGCACCACGAAGAAGGCGCCACCCAAGAGGCCGAGGATCAGCGCCAGCGCGGGGATCCAGCCGGAGATCGGGGGCGAACCCGGCGGGCGCAAGGATAGGGAGCGGATCGAGTTGAGTGCCGTGGTCGCAATCGACACTTTCGGCTGCATGTGAAAGATGTCGAGCTGACTTGCCGCAGCTGACCGCGGAACCGGCATGGGCAGGCTGAGTTCCTTGGCCACCAGGGCCAGACGCTCCATCGTCGCCTGCGCCGTTTGCGGCCGCTTTGCCGGGTCTTTCTCCAGGAGCGAGAGAATGACGATGGCCAGGGGGGGCGGTACCGTGGCCGGCAGCGGCGGCGGCGGGTCGGCCATCTGCGCCGTCAAGATGGCCATCAGGTCGTCGGCTCGAAATGCGGAGCGGCCAGCGAGCATCTCGTAGGCGATCATGCCCAGGGCGTAGAGATCCGTCCGGTGGTCCACCAAAGCCCCGCGGGCCTGCTCGGGCGACATGTACTCGGGCGTACCGAACACCAGGCCAGCCCGGGTCAACCGCGCCTGCCCTTCCGCCGGCTCTTCGCTCTGCATCTTGGCGATGCCGAAATCGAGCACTTTGACGAAATCTTCGTCGCCGAGGCCAGACAGCATGACGTTGTCCGGCTTGAGATCGCGATGGACGATCCCCTGACCATGCGCGGCCACGAGGGCTGCGCAGATCTGCACGGTGATGCGAAAGGCTCGAGCGCTGGGCAGGATCGGCGTCTCCAGCAGGACATCTGCCAAACTGGAGCCGTCGACGTACTCGAGCACCAAGTAGAACGCACCATCGGGGAGGCGGCCGAAATCGGTCGCGGCCGCTACACCCGGATGATTGATGCGCCCGGCGGCCACCGCTTCGCGCTCGAACCGGGCCTGCACATCGGGCTTGACCGACATGTGGCCGTGCAAGACCTTGAGCGCGACGCGCTTCTTCAGCTGGACGTGCTCGGCCTCGTAGACCGCGCCCATGCCGCCGCTACCGAGGAGCTTTTTGACGAAGTAGCGCCCCGCCACGACGGTGCCGATGAGCAGCTGCTCGCCAGGGCCCACCTGCGCCAGTTGCGGCGGCGGGGCTTCCGACGGGAACTCGAGCTCGGCGCCGAACGTCGGTCTCTTCTCTCCTACTGCCAAGCCGTGGTTCTCCGCTCAACCGGCCCCCGGCCCCTTGCCCCGCAAGCGAGGGGGCGCCGAGGTCTCGGACGTCGCTCGAATGCCCCGGTGTAGCACGATGCGCTGTCCGACCTGATGGCCCGCGTCGTAGCTCGACCGATCGATGCGCCCCGAGCTGCCCACACGGCGAATGTGTGGATGGCGGCGGCGGAAGAAATCCACCAAGGCCGGATCCCCCACCCACACCAGCCCCTCCCGTTCATGTCGCCGCGCATCGCTTTCCAATTTATCACGAAAGCCCGAGACCACACCGAACAAGAAGCTCTGCCGGCCCGCGTCCCGGGCGAGGCCACGCTCGGCCTTGTGAGCTCGCCAGAGGGCCTGCGCCGTTCGCTCCAAGAATGCGTACACGTACTCGGCCAAGGCCAGATTGTCCGGCGTCCCGCAGAGCTCGACCACCGAGGCCCGGCGCCCTTTTTCCGGCACGAAAACCGGCACGATGATCACCTCGACGAAGAAGTGATCGGCCAGAATCGAGGCCAAGATTCGCTGCCAAGCCGGCCGGCGCGCAGTCGGGGGACCGAGGTGAAGAAACGAGTACTGCGCTGGCTCGGCAGACGCCCGCTCCAGGTTGTATTTGAGCATGAGGCGACGCGCCGCCGTCGTGGCAGCTTCGGCTTCGAAACGGTTGTTGCTCTCGGCCAGGGCGAGCAGCTTTTCGACGCGCTGCCGCAATCGTTGCGTCGCGGTATCGAGCTCATCCGGTTCGAGCGTCGGCATGCCGCTCGCGCGCGGATCGATGCCCCTCTCGTGACACACCCGCCGAAATGTGGGCCCGTGTGGGCCCTCGCCCTGAGCGTCGAGGATTTCCAGCACGAACTGGTGGGCCATTTCGTGTTTGAGCACTTCCAGCACCGCCCCCCACGGCTGCTCGAGCAAGGCGAGCGAGAGGCGGAGAGTGCGCACGGCGGGCAGGTACGCACCCAGCTCGCCCGTAGCCGTGGACCACTCGATGATCGGCGTGCGCAAGCGTCCCTTGAACAGGCTGAGGTTGTACTCCTGGTAGATCCGTCGGACGTAGCGCAGCGTGCTACCGAGTTCGTCGGGTCCGCGCTCGCCGGTTGTTCGCTCGCTCGTCCCGCGCACCAGGAGCCCAGTACAGCGAATCCCACCTGCTTGGTCCAGCCTGAAGCCCCGGAGTAGAAGCAGGCCATGCAAAGTCGCGACGATGCACTCCGGTACCACTCGGAGGGGCGGCCCGGGAAAATCGAGGTGGTGTGGACGAAGCCGGTCGCCTCGCAGCTCGACTTGTCCCTCGCCTACTCGCCGGGCGTGGCCGAGCCATGCCGAGCCATCCACGAGAACCCGGATCTGGTCGACACCTACACCGCGCGTCGAAATTTGGTTGCCGTCGTGACGAACGGCACGGCCGTGCTCGGCCTGGGCGACATCGGACCGCGCGCCGCCAAGCCAGTGATGGAAGGTAAGGCCGTGCTGTTCAAGCGCTTTGCGGACATCGACGTCTTCGACCTGGAGGTCGACGCCAAGGATCCGACGCGCTTCATCGACATCGTGTCGAGTCTGGAGCCCACGTTCGGCGGCATCAATCTCGAGGACATCAAGGCCCCCGAGTGTTTCGTCATCGAGCGCGAGTTGCGAAAACGGATGAACATCCCCGTCTTCCACGACGACCAACACGGCACCGCCATCATCTCCGCAGCTGCGCTCAAGAACGCTTGCGAGCTGCAGCAGAAGCACCTGGCCGACATCAAGGTGACCTGCATCGGGGCCGGCGCCGCGGCGATCTCCTGCATGCACATGTGGGTGCGCATGGGCGTCCGCGTGGAGAATATCACGATGTACGACCACGATGGCGTCATCCACGTCAGACGCCCTGATCTCGACGAGTTTCGCCGGATGTTCGCCCGCCCCGCGGAAGACGAGCGACGAACCATGGCTGACGTGATCGCCGGAGCGGACGTGCTGATTGGGCTCTCGGCCGGAGGCCTGGTCACGCCGGAGATGATCGCCACGCTCGCACCGAGGCCGATCATTTTCGCGCTCGCCAATCCGGACCCCGAGATCGACTACGCCACGGCCGTGGAGGCCCGGCCCGACGCCATCGTGGCGACGGGGCGCAGCGACTTCCCGAACCAGGTCAACAACGTGCTTGGCTTCCCCTACATCTTCCGCGGGGCGCTCGATGTCCGGGCCCGGGAAATCAGCGAAGAGATGAAGATCGCCGCCGCCGACGCCTTGGCCGAGCTCGCACGGGAGGACGTGCCTGACGACGTGCTGCGCGCCTACGGCCGCCAGGACCTGAAATTCGGCCCCGAATACATCATCCCCAAGCCGTTCGACAGCCGCGTGCTGCATCGCGTTGCGCCTGCAGTCGCCCAGGCGGCCATCGCGTCGGGCATGGCGCGCGACCACATCGACATCGATGCGTACCGCGACCAGCTCTACCAGAAGCTGTCTCCGGCCCGGCGCGTGCTCTGGAACGTGCTGTCCGCAGCCCGCAGCAAACCCGGTCGCATCGCGTACCCAGAAGGCGATCACGACGGCATCATCCGCGCTGCCAGGCGCGTCTCGGATGCGGGCATCGCCATACCAACCCTGCTCGGGATTCCAGAGAAGATTCAGGAACGGGCGGCAGCACTCGGCGTGGACCTAAACGGGATCGAGCTGATCGAACCGCGACGCAGCAGCGCGCTGCAAACCTATGCCGACGAGTATTTCTTGCGCCGATGCCGCAAAGGGATCACGAGCACTGGCGCGCTGACAGAGCTCGGACGTTCGCGGACTGCCTTCGCCATGATGATGCTCGAGATGGGCGACGTGGACGGGGTGGTCGCCGGAGCGCAGCAGGACTACCCAGCCACCATCAGGCCCGCACTGCGCATCATCGGTGTACGCGATGACGTGAAGATCGCCTGCGGCATGTACATGGTCATCTCCAAACAGGGGGTGTACTTCTTGGCCGACACGACGATCAACATCCAGCCGGACGCAGAGGCGCTATCCGAAATTGCGCTCCTGGTAGCAGAAAAGGTGCAGGAATTCGGCATCCAACCCCGCGTTGCCATGCTCTCTTTCTCCAACTTTGGGGATGCACCCCACTCCGAATCGAAGAAGGTGGCTCTCGCGACACGGCTCGTCAAAGCACGTCGACCCGATCTCATCATCGATGGCGAGATGCAGGTCAACGTCGCGCTCAGCCAAGCCGACCGAGCGGCGTACCCTTTCTCGGCCTTGAAGCTGAACGCCAACGTACTCATCTTCCCGAACCTCGACGCCGGCAATGCTGCCTACAAGCTCTTGGCCGTGACGGGTGGGGCGGACGTCGTTGGCCCCGTGCTGCTCGGCATGAAGAAGCCCGTCAGCGTATTGCAGCAGAATGCGTCCGTGGACTCCATCGTGCACATGACGGCGCTGACGGTGGCCCAAGGGTCGCATCGCTCCGGCGGGTACTAGGAGCTTTCGTCACGCCGCCCGACGGGCACGTTCGATGGCAGCCAAGAGCTCCCCAATTCCGTAGGGCTTCTGCAGGAAAGCCTGAAAAGACCCGGCTTCGAGTGCCTCGGCACTGAGCGTGTAGCCCGAGGTCAAAACGACTGGCACCCGGACGCCCCGACTACGGATGGTGCGCAAGAGATCCGGCCCGGCCAAGCCGGGCATGGTCATGTCCAGCAAGATCAAGTCCACAGCCCTCTGCTCCAGCCGATCGAGACACGACTGACCGTCCTCGGCATCGACTACGATGAACCCGCGCAGCTCCAAGCTCCGACGCATCTGGGCTCTGACCATCGGGTGATCGTCGACGACCAGCACGGAGCACGGTTCGACGTCCAAAGGCGCTGGACGCACACTCTTGCGCTCTGCTGGTTCAGCACGCGGCTCCGCTGCCGGCAGCAAGAGCGAGAAGCAAGATCCCTTTCCGGGTGCGCTCTCCACGTGCAGCGCGCCGCGGTGCCCGCGCAAGATCCCCAGACAGGCTGCCAAGCCCAGACCGTGGCCGCGCTCCTTGGTACTGAAAAATGGCTCGAAAATACGGGCCTTGGTGAGCTCGTCCATGCCAACACCGTCGTCCTCGACCTCGAGCAGGACCCAGTTGCCCGGACGCACCGTTGCGCCAATGGCATCGTCGAACCGTGCGTCGGGTTGACTCACCCGGCGGGCGCGGATTTCCACACGTCCACGAGTCGACTCGAGCGCGTCGATTGCATTGGTCGACAGATTGAGAAGCACCTGCAGGAGCGTCGTGCGGTCGCCCATGACTGCCACCCCGGCTTCGATGGTGGTCGCAATGACGATCCCCTTCGCACGGGCGGACGACACGAGACTGTCTAGGTCCGAGATCAACTCGCCCACGTCGAGCGCGCTGGGAGGAGCGACCTCGCCTCGCCCGGAATAGGCCAAGAGGCGCCTCGTCAGGTCCGTGGCGCGCTTTCCCGCCGACAGGATGCCAGTCAGTAGCTCCCGCGTGTCGGGCGCGACTGGGGACATGAGCAGAAGCTCGGCGTTGCCGATCACCCCAACGAGTAAATTATTGAAATCATGAGCAATTCCACCAGCCAGTAGGCCAAGGCTATCCAGCCGCTGCATCCGTTCGACCTGGTGTTGCAGCTGCCAACGTTCGGCTTCGATCCGCCGGATGAGACGCAGATCTCGAACGCCAGCCATGCGCGTCGGTACCCCATCGAGTGACGAATTCACGCCAATGACCTCGACGGGAACGGCCTCGCCTTGCTTGGAGAGCAGAGTCGAAAAATAAGCGCCCTCCATCCTGCCCCCGAGCGCCTGCTCGGTCATGAGACGGGCAGCGGGCGCGACGAAGTCGACGACCGGACGCCCCAGAACCTCGGCAGGCTCGTAGCCCAGGAAGCGCTCGAGCGACCCCCGCAGCTCGACCACGAGGCCATCCCGGCTCGCCACGCACAGGTCGAACGCCGTCTCGGTGAGATCCTTGAAGCGCTTTTCACTTTCACGCAAGAGCTCCAGGGTCCGCTCGCGTTCGCTGACATCCCGCACGGCCGCAATCCGCACTGGCCGGTCGCCGAGCTTGCCTTGCTTGGATAGGAATTCAGCGCGAAAGCGGCTGCCATCCCGGCGGATGCCCGTGATGACGTAGGGGCCTTCGTAGCCGCTGGCGACGCGCTCGAGCACTCCCGGCAGATCCTCCGGAGCGACGGCGGTGGGCATGGTCTCGGGGCCGAGTAGATCTCGAGGGTCAGCGCGAAGCAGCTCGCCGAGGCGGGCATTGACGTCGATCACCACCCCGTCCTCATGCACGAGAATGCCCTCGAACGATGCGGAGGAAAGCATGTCCATGCGCTCCCTCACCTGCTCCGCCGCCTTCGCGTCTTCCTCGTAGCGCGCAGCGACACGAAGCAGAGCACGCACGAACTCCGCCTCCTCGCCTTCGACCGTGAGCTCAGGTGCAAACGCAATCCCGCGCTCGGCCAGCATGCGCTCGATTTCCTGGCGCGCCTGCGCGGCAGGCATTTCAGCCAGTCGCGCGAGCAAGCGAGCACCATCGCCCAAAGACAAAGAGGTCATGACCCCGGACCCGAATCACAAGTTATCAATGCCTCAGCACGACCGCCATCGGGCGTGCTGCCCGCGCTTGCACGGCATGACAGGCGGAGCTACCTTGGGCTGGCCATGAAGCTGCACCTCCGCTTGCGCTGAATCCGAAGGCGCCCGAAATTCCAGGTTTCGGGCATGTTCTTTTCGGGCATGCAGCGCAGCGTGCGTCCACGGCTAGTCGAGCCTGTTTTGCCTACGACGTAGGCATCCGCGCACGCGTCGACCTTCACCCGGCCAAGCGTCATCTCGATGACCTCAGCCGGGGCCTCATCCCCTCCGAGCGCGCACCCGATGGGCGCCTGCTCCCCAGCGCCTCGCGCTCCGCGCCGGACGCACAGCCCCATACCGGAAGGCCCGCCTTCCGAAAGGACATTCTCATGCCTCGTCTCCACTCCACGGCCATTCTTCGTCCCGCCATCCTGCTCGCCATCGGCCCGAGCGCTGCCAAAACGAGCGCGTCGCTCCCCGAGCTTCGCTCGCTCGTCGAAGGTCTCGGCTACTCCGTCGTGGGCGAGCTCCGCCAGCGGCGCCACGAACCCAGCGCCGCTCTCCCGCTCGGCTCGGGCAAGCTCGCCGAGCTAAAGCAGCTGCTTTTAGCCGACGAATCAGCCCAAAAGGACACCCTGGTCGTCACCGCCCAGGACCTGTCGAGCGGTCACTTGCGAAACCTCGAGCGTGCTCTGGACACCCCAGTGATCGATCGCACCGAGCTCATCCTGCGCATTTTCGAGAGCCGGGCGGAGTCGCCGCTCGCGAAGCTGGAGATCGAGCGCGCCCGTCTCGTCCACTCACTCCCCCGCATTCGCGATCTCGACGCTGCGAGACGCCAAGCGGGCGGTGGAGGCCGAGCGGCGAAGGGACACTCGAATACGGAGCTCGCCAAACAGGCCGCAGCACAGCGCATCGCCGAGCTCGGCCGGCGCATCGAGATCTTGCGGAACGAGCAGGAGCGTCGGGCCGAGCGCCGACGCGACGCGCCCCGGGTCGCACTCGTTGGCTACACCAACGTCGGGAAATCGTCCTGGATGCAGCAGCTCACGGCGCGCCGCGCCGGGGTGAAGGACGAGCTATTTCATACGCTGGGCACCCAGGTCCACGCCCTTCGCGACGCGGGTCGGCGTGTGCTTTTGGCAGACACCGTCGGGTTCATCGAGGGGCTAGCCCACACCCTCCTCGAATCGTTCCGTTCGACCTTGGCAGAGGCTCTGGATGCCGATTTGAGGCTCCACGTTGCCGATGCCACGAGTCCGCGCCTCGAGGAGCAGCTAGCTCTCACCAGGAGGATCGTCGACCAGGTTCGGGGGCCGGGCGTGCCCGAGCTCCTGCTCCTGAACAAGGCGGACCTCTTGCCCCAGGAGCGGAGGGACGAGCTACGTCAGGGCTACCCAGAAGCCCTGCTCGTCTCGGCCCGCTCGGACGACGACCGCAGGACGGTCGCACGACGGATCCGAGAGCTCGTGACGCCCTCGTGAGACCGCGCGGGTGAGACGGGGGATGCCGGGGCGGCGCACTTTGGGCGCCCCCCGGCTGGCTCCGTTACTTGACGACCTCCATTGCACAGAACGGACTGCAGCCATCGAGCGGCGTGTTGTTGCCGTCGTCGCACTGCTCGCTCGGATCGACGATGTCATCACCGCAGATCTCGATCGTGCAGTCGTCTCTGCAGCCGTCACCACCCTCGGTGTTGCCGTCGTCGCAGTCCTCACCCCGTGGCGCCTGGGTGATGCCGTCGCCGCACTCTTCCTTCTTGCAGGTCGAGCTGCAGTTGTCGCCGGACACGTTGTTGCCGTCGTCGCACTCCTCGCTGCTCTGGTTCTTGGTGCCGTCACCGCAGCGCACCTCGACCTTGCAGGTCGACGAGCAGCCGTCGCCACTCTTGGTGTTGCCGTCGTCGCAAGTCTCGTGACGTGGAGCACCACCTTGGATGACGGTGTCACCGCACTTCTCGATCTGGCAGGTCGACGAGCAACCATCGCCATTCTGCTGACCGCCGTCGTCGCACTTCTCGGCACCTTCGATGGCGCCATTGCCGCACGCCGTCTCCAGCTGGCAGGTGGCGGAGCAGCCATCGCCCGAGGACGCGTTGCCGTCGTCGCACTGCTCGCCACGCGAGGCTTGTGCCAGGCCGTCACCGCAGAACTCCACCTTGCAAGTGGACGAGCAGTTGTCGCCGGATACGTTGTTGCCGTCGTCGCAGCCTTCCGCACCTTCCTTCTTGCCGTTGCCACAGGCCGTTTCTAGCGAGCAAGTGTTGCTGCAGCCGTCGCCGCTCTGGGTGTTTCCGTCGTCGCAAGCCTCGTTGGCGTCCGGCGCACCGTTGCCGCAGATCTCGAGTGCGCAAGTCGCCGAGCAACCGTCACCGGAGTCTTCGTCGCCGTCGTCGCACTGTTCGATACCTTCGACCTGGCCGTTGCCGCAGTCCGTTTCCAGACCGCAGGTGGCCGAGCAACCGTCGCCGCTGGCCGTGTTGCCGTCGTCGCAGCTCTCACCGAGCGCCGGCTGACGGGTGCCGTCGCCGCATTTCTCGATGTGACAGGTGGAGGTGCAGCCGTCGCCCGACGAGTTGTTGCCGTCGTCGCACTGCTCGACGCCTTCCACGGCGTGGTTGCCGCAGAACGTCTCGCCCTGGCACTGGTTGCTGCAGCCGTCACCGCTGGCCGTGTTGCCGTCGTCGCAGGCCTCACCCGGGTCGACGATGTGGTCGCCGCAGGCGATTTCAGTGCAATCGGAGCGGCAGGCGTCGGCCTCGTTGGCGTTGCCGTCGTCACACTCCTCCACACCTTCCAGGACGCCGTTGCCGCATTCGGGGGGCTCGATCTGGCAGGTCGCCGTGCAGCCGTCGCCATCCACGGTGTTGTGGTCATCGCATTGCTCCCCACGACCGGTCTGCAGTGAGCCGTCACCGCAGGCTTCGATCTTGCAAGTCGCCGTGCAGTTGTCGCCCGATACGTTGTTGCCGTCGTCGCACTGCTCGTTCAGGCCGGCCTGGACGACATGGTCGCCGCAGAACTCGATCTGGCAGGTGGCGCTGCAGCCGTCGCCGGACACGATGTTGCCCGGGGCCGGATCGCAGGCCTCGCCCAGTTCGCGCACGCCATTGCCGCACACGACCTCGGCCTGGCAGGTCGAGCTGCAACCGTCACCCGAAGCGGTGTTGTGGTCGTCGCACTGCTCGAAGCCTTCGATGATGCCATTGCCGCACACGACCTCCACCTGGCAGGTAGCGCTGCAACCGTCGCCGGCAGTGGTGCCGCCGTCGTCACATTGCTCGCCGAGCCCACTCTGGGTGATGCCGTCGCCGCAACCTTCGGTCTTGCAAGTGGCGCTGCAGCCATCGCCGGACACGTTGTTGCCGGGGAACGGATCGCACTGCTCGAGGCCTTCCTTGATGCCGTTGCCGCAGGCAGTCTCGAGGCCGCAGCTGTTGCTGCAACCGTCGCCGCTGGCGGTGTTGCCATCGTCGCAACCTTCGGCGGCCTGGGTCACCCCGTCACCGCAGGTTTCGACCAGGCAGGTCGGGCCACAACCGTCGTTCGGTACGGTGTCACCGAAGTCGCAGGTTTCCGCGCCTTCGATGATGCCGTTGCCGCACGCCGTTTCACTCTGGCAGGTCGCACTGCAACCGTCGCCGTTCTGAGTGTTGCCGTCGTCGCACTGCTCGGGATTCGTCGGATGGTTGCTCTGCGTCTTACCGTCGCCGCAGAACTCGATCTTGCACGAAGCACTGCAACCATCACCTGACACGTTGTTGCCGGGCAGAGGATCGCACTCTTCGACGCCTTCCTGGGTGCCGTTGCCGCACACCGTCTCGAGAGCACAAGTGTTGCTGCAGCCGTCGCCGCTGATGGTGTTGCCGTCGTCGCAGGTTTCCGGAGCGATCGTGATCGTGTCGCCGCAACGCTCGATCTGACAGGTCGCCGAACAACCGTCACCGCCCAGGATGTTCCCGTCGTCGCAGGGCTCGCCGGCCTCGACCTGTGCGTTGCCGCAGATGCTCTCGGCCTGGCAGGTTGCATTGCAGCCGTCGCCGGGAACGATGCCGCCGTCGTCGCATTGCTCACCCAGCGCGCTCTGCACGACGCCGTCGCCACATTCCTCGATCTTGCAGCTGGCGCTGCAGTTGTCGCCGCTGATCGTGTTGTCGTCGTCGCACTCCTCGGCACCAGCGATGACGCCGTCGCCGCAGATCGCCTCGAACTGACACAACTTGCCACAACCGTCGCCGGCGGTGGTGTTGCCGTCGTCGCACTGCTCGCCGAGGCCCGACTGAAGCACGCCGTCGCCGCACTTTTCGGTCTGGCAGGTGGCGCTGCAACCGTCGCCGGGCGTCACATTGCTATCGTCGCACTGCTCGCCGAGGCCGATCGACCCGTTGCCGCAGACGCTCTCGAGGTCACAGGTAGCGCTGCAACCATCGGAGCTCACCACGTTGCCGTCGTCGCAGTCCTCACCGAGGCCACTCTGGGTGACGCCGTCGCCGCAAACCTCGATGTGGCAGGTCGAGCTGCAGCCATTGCCGCTGATCAGATCGCCGTCGTCACACTCTTCGCTGCCTTCCATGTCGCCGTCGCCACAGAAGGTCTCGACCGTGCAGGCGACGCTGCAGCCGTCGCCGCTGACGGTGTTGCCGTCGTCGCATTCCTCGCCAATGTCGACCGTATCGTCGCCGCAAGCGGGCGGAATCGTGCAGGTCAAGGTGCAGTTCGGGCTGGAGGCGAAGTCGCACTCCTCTTCCCCGGCCGTGACCGCGCCGTCACCGCAGAACGCGGCAAAGGTGCAGTTCGAATTGCAGCCACCATAGCCGCCCTTGTTGTTGGCCGTGCCTTCGTCGCAATCTTCTTGCGCGTCCAGCGTGCCGTCTCCGCAAACCCCCGGCAGGAGACAGCCGGGCGCGCAGGCGCTGCCGCTGGTATCGCCATAGCCGCTCAGGTTGGAGCCGTTGTCACACTCCTCCGTGCCTTCGACCAGGTTGTCGCCGCAGCGACCGCCCAACGTACAAGCCGGTCGGCCAACCACGGTGCCGTCCTGGCACTGACCATAGCCGGAGCCGTTGTTCGGCAGTGCCCCGCTGGTGCCGTCGTCGCACTGCTCGTCCGGCGTCTGAATGCCGTCGCCGCAGTTCGTGGTGCACACGCTGGTGCTCTTGACGAAGCCGCCCAAGGACAGAATGAAGTTCGATTGCGTCGTGTGACGCTCGGCGTGGAAGAGCGCGATTTCGTAGAGGCTTCCCTCGGTGAGTCCGTACGTCGCGTCCGTGTCGCCAGTGGCCCCCGCCGAGCCCGCAAGCGTAACGCTTCCGGCCGAGGCACCGTGGACGCCGCCGAGGTCGACCGCCCGTTTGCCGTTGACGAACACCCACACGTCGTCGTCACCCGAGAAGTTGAGGGCCTCGCCGCCTTTGTACTCGAACCAGTAGCGAAGCTCCGAGGTGAAGCCGAAGTTCTCGCCCCCGGATACCGTTTCACGCCCTGCTGCGATTTGCCCCAGGTTCGGGCTGAAGGGGAACAGGCTGTTGTCTGTGTAAGAGTAAATGTTACCGGCGCCACCATTGCTGAAGGGCAGGCTCGTCACCAAGGGGACGTTCACGTTACCCGCAGCGTTGTACCACTGGTTGAAGTTCGCCTGGGTGGTGAGGTGCGTACCGCTCGGCTGAGGCGAAGCGTACACGGGCTTGCCATCGGTGCCGATGGTGGCCTGCACCATTCCGGTCACGACCACGTACGGCCCGGTGATGGTCTCGAAGTCCGGGTGCCTGGTATTTCCGGCCGTCGGGAACGCAATGAAATCCCGGAACACGACGGGCACGTCGATGACCGATGCCGTCGCGGTCGAGATCGTACAACCCCAGCCATCCTCGACGAGGCAGGTGGCCGAGCAACCATCTCCGTTTGCGGTGTTGCCGTCGTCGCACGCGGTCTTGCCGGGCGGGGCAGCCGAGATTTCACCCGGCAAGAGGAACCCGTCGCCGCATTGCGAGGTGCAGGCGCCAGTTACACCGGCCACGCGGCACGTGGGCTCGATCTCGCAGAACGGTGAGCAGCCATCGCCGCCGTCGACATCCCCGTCGTCGCAGCGTTCGCCGAACTCGAGGTTGCCGTCGTGGTCGCACACGTCTCGCGGCGTGAAGCAGTTGAACTCGCCCGCAGTCTGCGTGCACGAGTAGCCAGATGCGAAGGTGCAGGACGCGGTGCAGGCCGCACTCGGTATCGTGCCATCCACTTCGCAGTCTTCCGTGCCGGCCACGATGCCGTCCCCGCACACCTCGGCCAGGCACGCTGCATCGGCCACCGGGCAAATCCAGCCTGGGTCGATGGTACAAGTCGCAGTGCAGCCGTCGCCGCCGACGCTACCGCAAGGCACTTGCGTGGTGGTGGTGAGACTCCAGGGCAAGAACACGGCACCGACGTGGGCGACGTCGTCGGCGGTGCCGCCGGTCGTCCAGGTCAGGGCTTTGCTCCCCGAAGCAGTCGTCGCGAACGAGCCGAGCGCGGAGCTCGAGCTCGAACCATCGGCGACGAAGTGCCGGGTGTGGGTCGCCGTGGTCCAGCTGCCCGATGTGGTGCCGATCACCACCGTGTCCACCATGCGCGCGCCGATCGTCGTCGTACTCAGGTTGATGGTGCTGGTCGCCGTCGCCGTGCCGGCGTTGGCATTGGTCGCCGTGCTGGCAGGGGCACCGTCGGCCACGCCGCTCAACCACATCACGCCGTAGACGACACCGCCGTTCTGGGACGTCAGGGTGACGCTCAGCGTCCGGGAGAGCCCCGCCGCCGGGAGCTCGGACTCGCTGAGGTAGTAGAGATGAGCCCGTGACCGCTGGCCGCCGCTGCCGCCTTGGACGGTGGCGGTCGCATGCATGGTAACTCCGTTGTACGTGATCGCGCTGACCAGGCCGCCGGCGTCGGCCGTCTCGACGCCCACGCTGACGATGAGCTTACGGTGGGTACCGGCCCCAGCGACGATGGCTTGCGAGAAGTTGTTGTCGGTGTCGGCGTAGGACGCAGGCGTGCCGACGACCGCAATGGTATCGGTCGTCGTATCCACGATGTCCGTACAATCGGCGTCGACGCTGCAGGCCGTGCCGATCTCGGGCCCGAACAGGCACTGCTTCACACCTTGAGTGGTGTTGCCGTCGTCGCAGGCCTCGCCCGCTTCGAGCACGCCGTTGCCACACGCGGGGGTGATGTCGACGCAAGCCTGACCCGGGTTCGGGCAGCTGTAGTTGGGCTCGACTGCACAGGTGTCGCTGCAGCCGTCGCCGCTGATCGGGTCGCCGCAGGTGCTGCCCGGACACTGCGCGTCCGTGATGCAGGGGTCGGCCACGTTGACGCCGCCTTCGCACACGCCACCGTCGTCGCACGATTCACCGGCCGTTTGGAAACCGTCGCCGCAGCGCGGTGTCGGCACACAGGAGAGACCCGGCAGCGGGCAGACGTAGCCGGCTTCCTTGATGCACGTGCTGTCGCAACCGTCGCCACTCTGCGTGTCGCCGTCGTCGCAGGTTTCGTTGAGGCCGATTTTGCCGTCCCCGCAGACGACGGTGAACGTACAATTGCCACCGGTCGGCGGGCAGGTGTACCAGTCCTCGACGTCGGAGCAGGTGGCGTTGCAGCCGTCGCCGCTCTGGTTGTCGCCGTCGTCGCAGACCTCGTTCGAGTCGACCGTGCCGTCACCGCAGAGCTCGCAGGGCTGGCCTGGAATCGCGCACTGATATGCACCTTCGATGGTGCAGGTCGAGTCGCAGCCGTCGCCGGAGGTCGTGTTGCCGTCATCGCAGGCTTCGGTGCTTTCCTTGGCGCCGTTACCGCAGCGCTGACACAGCTGACCGGCGATGCTGCAGTCGTACTGGCTGCCCTCGACGGCCGTACAGGTGGCGTTGCAGCCATCGCCCGAAGACGCATTGCCGTCGTCGCAGGTCTCGCCGGGATTCACGACGCCGTTACCGCAGCGGTAGCAGGTGCCGCTCGAGCAGTTCCAGTTGGTCTCGACCCGGCAGTCGCTGCGACAGCCGTCGTTGTTGACGGTGTTGCCGTCGTCGCACTGCTCGGTGCCGACCTTGCTGCCGTTGCCGCACGTCTCGCAGAGCACGCCCGGGGTCAAGCACTGGGCGCCGGGTTCGACCACGGTGCAGGTCGAGTTGCAGCCGTCGCCGGAGACGTCGTTGCCGTCGTCGCACGACTCACCCGAGTCGACCGCGCCGTCACCGCATTCCTCACACGGTTGACCAGGAATGGGGCAGGACCAGGTCCCGGCATCCTCGACCATGCAGACGGCGTCGCACCCATCGAAGTCGTCAGTATTGCCGTCGTCGCACTCCTCGGAAGTTTCGAGGGCGCCGTTGCCGCATTGTTCACACAGCTGTCCTGGCGTGACGCAGACGAAGCCGGCCTCTTCCAGACTGCAGCTATTGTTGCAGCCGTCACCGCTCTGGCGGTTACTGTCGTCGCACACCTCGACGGGGTCGACGACTCCGTTACCACACTGGTAGCAAGTACCGGTCGAGCAGTTCCAACCCGCTTCGACGCGACAGTCACTGCGACAGCCGTCGCCATTGTCGTTGTCGCCGTCATCGCATTGCTCGCTCGAGACCTTGATGCCGTTGCCGCAGCGGTCGCAGTCGGCGCCCGGGGTGGTGCAGGTGTAGCCGGGCTCGATGACCGAGCAGTTGGCGCTGCAGCCGTCGCCGCCGACGAAATCGCCGTCGTCGCAAACCTCGTTCAGCTCCTTGATGCCGTTGCCGCAGAGCTCACAGGAGGTACCCGGCACGGAACACGTCCAACCGCCGCTTTCGACGGCGCAGGACGAGCTGCAGCCGTCGCCGCTGCCCTTGTCCCCGTCGTCGCACTGCTCGGGAGCCACGACGACACCGTTGCCGCACTCCTCGCACAGCTGACCCGCAATGTTGCAGCTGAAGCCGGGCTCCGGCTGGCAGCTCGAGCTGCAGCCGTCGCCACTCTGCTTGTTGTGATCGTCGCAGACCTCGCTGCCTTGGATGACACCGTCACCACAGGCGAAGCAAGCGGCACCCGGCGTGACGCACTCGAACCCTGGCTCCTCGGTCTTGCAGTTGTACGAGCAACCGTCGCCGCTCTGTGCGTCGCCGTCGTCACACACCTCGCTCGATTCCACGACACCGTTGCCGCAGCGTTCGCAGTCGGCGCCCGGAGTCACACAGGTGTACGTCGCTTCGACACCGGTACAGGTCGCGTTGCAGCCGTCGCCACCCACCGCGTCCCCGTCGTCACAGACCTCGACGGCCTGGAGCTCACCGTCGCCGCACTGGCCGCACTCGATACCGGCTACTGGACAAGTCCAGCCGGCTTCGACGGTGCAGTCGTCATCGCAGCCGTCGAAGGCGTCGCCGTTGCCGTCGTCGCAGGTTTCGCCGCCCTCGCGCACGCCGTTGCCGCACTGGTAGCAGGCGGCCCCGGGCACCTCGCAGCGGAAGCCGGCTTCCGTGGCCGAGCAGGTGGCGTTGCAGCCATCCCCGGACAGCTTGTTGCCGTCGTCACAGACCTCGGTGCCCTCGAGCAGGCCGTTGCCGCAGCTCGTGCAGGAACCTCCGCCGAGCGGACAGCTGAAGCCCGTTTCGACCACGGCGCAGTTGAAGGTGCAGCCGTCGCTCGAAAGGTTGTTACCGTCGTCACAGACTTCGGGCGCTTGCCTGATGCCATCGCCGCACAGGATGCAGTCGTCTCCGGGGACGGGGCACTTGTAGTTGGCTTCGATGGCCGAGCAGGTCGCCGAACAGCCGTCGCCGCCAGTGGTATCGCCGTCGTCGCACGTTTCGCTGGGCTCGACCTGGCCGTTGCCGCAGAATGCACAGGCCTGACCGGGCACCGGACAGTTCCAACCGGCTTCGACCACGCAGGCGTCATCGCAGCCGTCGCCGGCCAGCGGCTGGCAGCTACCACCGGGGCATTGGCTATCCTCGGTACAATCGTTGCCGTCATTCGAGCCGCCGTCGCAGGCGCCGCCGTCGTCGCACGCTTCGCTGCTCTCCTTGACACCGTTGCCACAGCGATCGCAGGGGGCCCCTGCCGTCGAGCAGGTGAAGGGGGCGCCTTCCGCCTGGCAGGCGGAATCGCAGCCGTCGCCGGAGATCACGTTGGCGTCGTCACAATCCTCTAGGGCGTTGACCACGCCGTTGCCGCACAGCGTGCAGGGCCCGCCGCCGGGGCAGCTGAAACCTGCCTCGATGACCTTACAGTCACCGCGACAACCATCGCTACTGCCGGTGTTGCCGTCGTCGCAAACTTCGCTCGACTCGAGCACGCCGTTGCCGCACTCCTCGCAATCGATGCCGGACGTGACGCAGGTGAAGTGGGCTTCGACCTTGGAACAGGTGGAGCTACAGCCGTCACCGGAGTCGTCGTTGCCATCGTCGCAGGTCTCGTTGGGATCGATGAAGCCGTTGCCGCACTCCTCGCACAGGTCACCTGCCACAGGACAGACGAAGCCATCATCGATGACCGTGCACGCGGACGAGCAGCCGTCGGCGTCGTCGGTGTTGCCGTCGTCGCAGGCTTCGGAGCTCTCTTTGATGCCGTTGCCGCATTCCTCGCACTGCGAGCCGGCGAGGGTGCAGTTGAAGAAGTCCTCTTCCGCACTGCAGTCGGCGGGGCAACCATCGGCATCGTCCTTGTTGCCGTCGTCGCAACCCTCGGTCCCTTCGACGATGCCGTTGCCGCACTTTTGGCAGGCAGCGGCGCCGTCCTGGCCACAATCCCAATTCGTTTCGACCGCTTTGCAGTCCCAGCGGCAACCGTCGCCGTTCAGGACATTGCCGTCGTCGCAGGCTTCGCCCAGATCTTTGGTCCCGTCACCGCACTCCACGCAGGCTCCACCGGCGGGGGGACAGCTGTGGTTCGCCTCGATGTCGGAACAGGTGGCATCGCAGCCGTCGCCAGCGATCTCGTTGCCGTCGTCGCAGACTTCAATCTCTTCGACGGTGCCGTTACCGCAGTCACCGCAGCCCATGCCTGCAACCGGGCACACCCAGCCGGTGTCGATGGCCGAGCAATCGGTCGGACAGCCATCGCCCGAGATCTTGTTGCCGTCGTCGCAAGCTTCCGAGCTCTCCCTAATGCCGTTGCCGCACTCCTCGCACTGCACGCCGGGCGCCAGGCATGAGAAGCCGACCTCCGTGGCAGCGCAGGTGGCGTTGCAACCGTCGCCGGCCGCTTCGTTGCCGTCGTCGCAGGCCTCGGCGCCTTCGAGCACGCCGTTGCCGCATTTCGCGCAGACGCCCGACTCGCAGTCCCAGCCAGCTTCTTCCTGACAGTCGAAGCGGCAGCCGTCACCGGAGACGTTGTTGTCGTCGTCGCATTGCTCGGGCCCTTCTCGCACGCCATCACCGCAGTGGACGCACTCCTCGCCAGGCTCGCACAGGAAGTTTTCCTCGATCGTGGAGCAGTCCGCACTACAGCCGTCGCCGCTGTCACCGTTGCCGTCGTCGCATTGCTCGTTGGCATCGACATAACCGTCGCCGCACAGCTCGCACGCACTGCCCGCCACGGGACAGTGCCAATTTCCGCTTTCCTTTTCACAGACGTCGTCGCAGCCGTCCATGATGTTGGCGTTATCGTCGTCGCACTCTTCGCTGCCTTCGACGACTCCGTTGCCACACTCGAAACAGGCGCCGCCGGGCACCTCACAACGCCACTCGGAGCCCTCGAGCTCACAGCTCGCACTACAGCCGTCGCCATCCTGACCGTTGCTGTCGTCGCATTCCTCGTCGCTGTCGACCTCACCGTTGCCGCACGTGACCTCGACCTGAGGCTGGCCGCCCGTGCCAGGGTCGGTCTGACCGCCTTCCCCATCGACGGAGAGCCCCGGCCCACCGCCGGTCGAGGACGTCGAACCACCGGTACCGGGGCCGGCTCCGCCGACGTCCGAATCCTGGAAGGTGGGTGCCCCGCTGCACGCAAGTGCCAAAGTGACACTGGTAAGGGAGAGGAAGAGCTTGGAAGTGGTGACGAGGCGAGGGAGGGTGACCTTCACTGAGGATTCCTTGGCGGCAGAGCGAGCGTAGACAATTTGCCATTCTAGCTGGCCCGTCCGTTTCACCGCATGCCAAAAGAATCCATCCTCGTTGATTTGTGATCCGAGGTGGTTGCGCTCAGGCGCGCTGAGCTGCGCTGCTTTACGCTGATTTGCCTACAAGGGGCGATGGTCGGCGGACCGTGCACACATTCGTCGTCTGGCTACGTCCCGCTGCGCTGGTCTCACCAATACAGTCTCACCAATACATACGTGGAGGCGGCGCAAAATATTTCTTTCGCGCTCGCTCGTTTTCGCCAGCCCGGACGCGCCCTCCCTGGCGGTACACTCGCTTCCCATGAACCAGGGGATGAATCCGTATCAGGCGCCGTCGACCCAAACCCTGTCCGCGCAGGTCGATCGGGACTGGAAGTGGCTGCTGTTCTCCTTCGATGGGCGGATTGGTCGTGGCGAGTACTGGAAAGGGAGCGTCCTCGCCGGCCTGGCAATCGGGGCCGCTGCCCTCGCCCTGATGATTCCCATGGGCTTGGCCGGTCTCCTGGACAGCCGTAACGCCGAGCCGCCGATGGTGATCTTGGGCGTCGTGGCCGTCCTGGCCGTGCCCCTCGTCTGGGCGAGCTTGGCCATTGGCGTCAAACGCTGGCACGACCGGGGCAAAAGCGGATGGTGGACCCTCATCGCCGTGGTTCCCTACATCGGGTCGATCTGGAGCTTCGTCGAATGCGGCTGCCTGCGGGGCACGCCAGGTCCGAACCCGTACGGCCCAGACCCGCTGGCCTGAAGAACGGAGTCTTCCAGTCCACGGGGACCGCCGTCCTCGACCGGGCGCTCGCCGGTCCAACCGCATCTGGCTCAGGTGCCCTCTCTGGACGATCGCCTTTACGCATGCGCTGTGCCGGTCACCCTAAGGGGACATGGTTGAGCGGAAGGTCCTCGGCGACGGCGCAATCCTCTTTTCGACGAGCCAGTCGATCACGCGCGTCGAGAGAATTGCTTCCGGCGTGATCCTCTGCGCCAGCGTCGGACGCAGCGTCGTCACGCTCGACGAGGCCGTGATGGAGGAGCTCGAGCGGGATGTCGCAGCGGCGCGAAGCGTCGTCATGTTCTGCGACCTCCGGGGCCTGACCCGGATGGACCTAGCGACGCGCGAGAAAGCTGCGGCGTGGGGCAGGAAGCATCACGGCAAACTGACCGTTCACGTCCTCGTCACGTCCAAGCTGGTCGAGCTCGCTCTCTCGGTCATCAGCATGGTGGTGGGGACGCCGGTCCAATTCTACGCCCGCGAGAGCGGGTTCTTGGCGGCCGTCCAGAAGCAGGTGCCGGCGGTGCGGTCGCTACCGGTCGTACCGCCGCCGACCACGAAACAGGCTGGGTAGATCCGGCAAGATCAGATTTTCGCTGTCAAGGCGGAACCCGGTTGCCGAGCGACGACGTGCCCGGGCCGGGAACCGAGCCTGGCGGGTCTGGTTCCGCTACGCTCGGACCCCACTGGAGATTGTTCATGAGCTCGCTTCACCTTACCCCTCCGCGTAGGCCGTCGCGCACCTTTGCAGTGCGCGCCATCGCTTCCCTGGCCCTCGGCCTCTTCGTCATCATTGCAGCCTGTAGCCTGCCACCTCCCGTGTGCGGGAGCGGTCAGACGTCGTGCAACGGCACCTGCGTCGACCTGACGAGCAGCCCTGGCAACTGCGGCATGTGCGGCAAGGCGTGTGACGCGACCGCACCGTACTGTTCGGCCTCCATGTGCTCGGCCACGTGCGGGGCAGGCCTCACCCCTTGCAGCAACGCCTGCGTCAACGTCGCCTCCGACCCGTCGAACTGCGGCATCTGCGGCACGGTCTGCGCGAGCGGCGTCTGCTCGGCGAGCATGTGCCAAGCCGTCCAGCCTGGAACGGGCGGTGGCAGCGGCACCGGCGGTGCCGTGAATGGCAGCGGTGGTGGTAGCGGTGCCGTGACTGGTTCAGGCGGTGGCAGCGGTGCCGTGAGCGGCACAGGCGGCAGCGGTACCGGCGGCGTTCCCAACAGTCTACTCGGTGGCTACCACGTGCACGGCGACTGGGCAGGCTTCGCCTTCACCTTCGTCGACGAGGCCAAGACGGCCACGATCATGCCGGCCAGCTTCGAGGACATGATCGACATGGACGGCCCGTACTGCGTGTCGGGAGCCGTGGCGGGCACCCCGCCCGACGAGGATGCGAACGGCGACCCAATCGAGGGCACCGGCTACACGTCGATTGCCGCCATCGGCTTCAACGTGGCGCAGGACAAGATCGATGACGCGCCGGTCGGCACCGTCGCCTCAACGGGAGATGGCGTGCTGATCGACATCAAGGTCAACAGCGGCGAGACGGGGCTCCGCGTGCAGCTCGAGGACGGGACTCCCCCGACGGATCCCGACGCTGCGAGCCACCGCTGGTGCTCCAACATCACCGTGGTGGACGGCGTCTTCAACGATACCCTGCCCTGGGCCTCCTTCTCCACCGAGTGCTGGGGCGGAGAGAACGATGTCCCCTTCGACAACCGCGCCATCGCCAAGGTCATCGTCTACGTGCCGGATCCAGGCCCCGAGGCGGATAGCCTGCCGTTCGATTTCTGCGTCAACGACCTCGGTCCGTCCAACGTGGTCAGCCGCGGCGTCGGCACCATCGTCGACACCTGCGGTGAGAACGTCAGCTGGAACCCTGCATCGGTCGGCGACCAGTACGGGCAAGCCCAGACCGGCGACGGCCGCTACCAGTACCAGAACAACGGCTGGGGCTGGACGGGCGGCGGTAGCCACAGCGCGTCTCTCTCGCCCACGAACGGCTTCACGCTGACCAGTCAGACCTGCAGCCGCAACGACAGCACCCCCTGCTCGTTCCCGTCGATCTACATCGGCACCGATGCCGACGGCGCGCGGACGTCCAACAGCGGCCTGCCCAAGCTGATCAGTGCGATCACCTCGGCGCCGACTTGCCTGGGCTGGTCGGCCGGTGGCACCCCACCCTCGCACGAGTTCAACGTGAGCTACGACGTGTGGTTCAACGAGAACGCTCAAGCCACGAACGCCTCGAAGTTCTTGATGGTCTGGTACCGCGATCCACCGAGCTTCCAGCCAGGCGGCATGATGCCCGAAGCGACGGCGGTGATCGGCAGTCAAACCTGGCAGGTTTGGCACGGTCCCAACGCCGGCGGCCAGCCCGTCACGAGCTACGTCGCCTTCAACAACCTGGCCGAGGGCAAGGCTTACTCCTTCGATCTGAAGGACTTCATCGGCGACGCGGTGGATCGCGGCTTCCTCAACGCCAGTACCGACAACCTCATCGCCGTCATGGGCGGTATGGAAATCTGGGGCGGCGGCCAGGGCGCCAGCATCTCGAGCTTCAAGGCGAACGTGCAGTAAGGCACCCAGCTTCGAGAGGTTTCAGGCCGTGGCCCGCGAGGGTCGCGGCCTGAGTCGCATTTGGGAGGAACCGAGGTTCACAGGCACCGTTTCGGGAGTACGCTCGCGGACCATGAAGGAGCGATTCGGGAGAGTGCTGTTTTGTGTGGGCCTCTTGGGCCTGACCGGCTGTGATGAGCAGCCCAAGGCCGAAACGAAGGCGAGCGAGGTGAAAACGGCGGAGCCAGCGGCCGTGCCGCCACCGCCTGCACCGGAGCCTGCGCCCGAGCCGGCAGCGGCCAAAAAGCCCAAGAAGACGCTGGCCGACTGCGACAAGGGCAGCAAAGTCACGCTCGACAATCCGGAGTTCGAGGGGGCCGTGCGGGTGAAGGCGCAGAAGCCGGACGGGGATCTGACGACCGCCGACCTGAAGAAGCTGCGCTCGCTCAACCTGTCGCGCGTGCAGCTGACCGAGCTCGACGTGTGCTTGTTTCGCCACATGACGGAGCTGCGCGAGCTGTTCATCGGACCGGGCGAGATCGACGACCTGTCGTCCATCGTCACGTCGACCAAGCTCGAGTCGCTCGGCGTGTCGGGCAATCCCATCACGGACCTGTCGCCCCTCAGCAAGATGACCAAGATGGACCGGCTGGACGTGGCTCACACCAAGATCACGGACATCTCCGCGCTGTCCGCGATGAAAGCGCTGACCGAGCTGAACATCGACGACACCCAGGTGACGGACCTGAGCCCGCTGAAAGACCTCACCAAGCTGGAGCGGCTGTCGCTCAAGAAGACGAAGGTCAGTGACGTCAGCGTGCTCGCCGAGCACAAGGAGCTGAAGTTCGTCTACGTCGGGGAGAGTCCGCTCGCGGAAGAGAGCAGCAAGACCGCAATCCTGAGCAAAAACGGGGCGAAGATCATCGACGAGTGAGCTGCGCGTCGGCTTTTTCGCGGCTTTCTTGGGCAGTCGCTCGGCCGCGAGCTAGAGTTCGCGGCATGAGCGTGCGTTCTTGCTTGGTTCCTGTCCTGGCGGGCTGTCTCCTCGGCCTGCCGGTTCTCCTGGCCGCAGGCTGTGGTGGCCAGACCACGCCGGGCTCGTCGAACGAGGGCAAGGACGCGTCGTGCACGGAGCTTTGCGAGCAGGCCGCCGAGTGTGACACCGAGATGGACGTCGCCGGCTGCGTGGAGTCTTGCACGGACAACGAGCTCGTCAGCCGAGAGGGGCAGGAGCTGCTCACCGATTGCACGGCGAAGGACGAGTGTGAAGAAGTCAGCACGCTCGAGGCCGCGGCTTGCCTCGAGGATGGGCTGTTCGATTTACCCATCACTCAGGCCCAGGAAGACTTCTGCCGCATCACGCTCGGCGATCTCGCCGAATGTGGAGGCAATTCCTTGGCCGATGACGACATCGACACTTGTCTGTCTGGCGTCGCACTGCTTTCGGACGAATTCACCACCGATCTGAGCGAGTGCACGGAGCGCCGCACCTGTGACTTGGTGAACCTGTGCGCGGGCCTGAAGCTCGTGACCGCGGTCGACGAGGAGCAGCTGCAGGCCCTCTTGGATTCGAGCGCAGCGATGGGCGATCTCGGCGGGCTGGGAGCACTCGGCGATCTCTTCGGTTCGCTACCGGACCTGCCGGCCATGGGCGGCGCCGGCCCCAACTGACGTCCAGCGGCGAGGGCTTGCCCTGGTGGCGGCGGGTGGCATTCTCCCCGCCCCTGCCATGGCCAAAGACGACTTCGCCTCCCTGTTCGACGCTCCTGGTACTGCCAAACAGCGTCAGAGCGCGCACTTCACCGCGGGTCAGCGCGTGGACGGCACGGTACTGGCCATCAGCGGAGGCCTGGTCATCGTCGACATCGGTGGCAGCGCGGACGCCACGATCGAGCTCATCGAGTTCGACGAGAAGGTGGTGAAGGTCGGTGACCGTCTGCAAGCGACCGTGGCCGAGGCGCGCCGCGAAGGCTCCCGGCTCACGCTATCGCTCGGTCGCGGTGGCACGAACGTCAGCGCGGACGTCCTGCGCCTCGCGAGCGAGGGCGGCACTCCCGTCAGTGGCACCGTCACCGCGGCGGTCAAAGGGGGATTCTCGGTCGATATCGGAGGCGTCCGCGCCTTCTGCCCCATCTCGCAGATCGATTTGACCTACGTGACCACCCCGGAAGTCTACGTGGGGCAGACGCTCGATTTTCGCGTGGTCGAGTTCAAGGAGGGTGGCAAGAACGTCGTCGTCTCCCGGCGCAAGCTGCTCGATGAGCAGCGTAAGGCCGACCAGGTGCGGCTCGCCCAAGACCTTCATGTCGGCAGCGTGGTCAGCGGCACCGTGCAGAGCCTCAACAAGCACGGCGCGATCGTGGACATCGGTGGAATCGACGGGTTCATTCACGTCTCGGAGCTGTCGCAGAGTCGCGTCGCCGGCCCCGAAGACGTGGTGCAGGTCGGCGACCCGGTGACCGCCCAAGTGCTGACGGTGGAGCAGGGCGACCGGGGCCTCAGCGTGCGCCTGTCGTTGAAAGCCCTCGCGCCCAAGGCGGCGCCTCCGGCCGGGCCACCGCCGGACCAGGTCGTCCAAGCCGAGGTCGTCCGCCACGTGGGGAACGGGCTGATCGTGGCCACCGCCCACGGTGAAGGCCTGGTTCCGACGCGCGAGCTGGCCCTGCCACCCGGTGCGGACCATCGCCGAACCTACCCGGTCGGTCGCAAGCTCGACGTGGTCCTGGTCCACCGGGACGCGGCGACCGGGCGGCTGCGCTTCAGCGTCGACAAGGTCGAAGACGTCATGGAGCGCGCTAACTTCCGGGACTTCGGCCAGCAGGCACAGAAAGGCGGCTCCCTCGGGAGCCTGGGCGAGCTCATGCAAGCAAAGTTCGGCGGCTTGGTCGCAGCCGCGCCCGCCAAGGCCAACCCAGAGGCCGGCGCGCCCGCCAAAGCAGCCCCGCGCGCACCAGCCGGCGTGACGCGGCGTCGCTGAACCGTTGGTATCCGCCGCCGCGGCGGTGCAAGCTCGGGACATGAGCGACTCCGAAGCCCTGGCCGACAAGACCTGTGTCCCGTGTCGTGGGGGTGTACCTCCGCTCACGCAAAAGGAATACGCACCGTTGCTTGCTGAGCTCGACGCTTGGCAGGTGGTGGGTGGCCACCACTTGGTCAAAGATTTCCGCTTCCCGGACTTCCAGGCCGCACTGGGGTTCGTGAACCGCGCCGGTGCCATCGCGGAAGAGCAGGGGCACCACCCAGAAATCACTCTCGGTTGGGGCCACGCCAAGGTGGAGATCTGGACGCACAAGATCGACGGCCTGACCGAGAGCGACTTCGTCCTGGCAGCCAAATACGACCGGCTGGTTGCCTGAGAGGCGGGCCGCTATAAGGGCGGGCCTCGCCCATGAACTGGTCCGCGCGCCTCGCAGCTCCCAAGCGCCTCATCAAGCAGAATTGGCTCGACATCGCGCTCGTTCTCGCTGTCGCCACGGTGACCTTGCTCAGTCGCTGGGCAACGCTCGAACCGATCGAGCTCTCAGGCGATCCTCTCGACTACTGGTTCTTCGTCAAATCGTGGTTCTACGGCGGGGAGTTCGGCAAGCTCGACCATCACGATGCGCGCTTCGGCATCCACATCTGGCTGTTCTTGGTGCAGCTCGTGTGTGGAGAGTCCGCGGAAAACACCTACATCGCACCGCTCGCGGTTTCGACCATCGTCAGCGTGCTGACCTACGTGCTCACCCGGCAGCTGTCCTCTCGGGCGGCGGGTGTGCTGGCCGCCTTTCTCGTGATCGAGTTCGACGCGTTCGTTCGTCTGTCCTCGCAGATCCGGCCAGAAATGTTCGGCGCGATGTACATTCTGGCGTCGAGCATTGCCCTGGTTGCCTACGGCCGGGCCGCCCCGGAGCGCAGGCTGATCCCCTTCCTTTGCGCCACGGGGTTCTTGGTACTCGGCTACCTGACTCGCCTCGACAACCTGCTTTTCACGCCGGCATTCCTGCTGCTCTTGTGGCAGGGCCAGCGCCGCTGGCGCGACGTGCTGCTCTTCGGCGGGCTGCTCGTGGCCGGGTTCCTGGCGGAGACGCTCGTCCACCTGGTCCTGGCGGGCGGCTCGCGGCTGAGCGCCGAGGTGCCACGAGGCTCGGGCCCGCCCATCGCGGAGTACGTCCGGGTGCTCGATCGGGTGACCAAGTACCTCGAGGATTCCGGCAAGCTCATTTTCTACCCGTTCATCGCCAGCGCCCCGGCCCTCTTGGCCACGACGAGGGGGACCAAGAACGCTCACGCCGGACGGGTGGTGGCGCTTTTGCCCCTCTCCTTCCTGGCCCTCGTCATCTTCGGCATTCGCAGCGTCGATCCGATTCGACCGTTCATGCCGATGCACTCGCGCTACCTCGATGGCGCCGCTCCGCACTGCATCATCGCCACCTCGATCGTCATCCAGCAGGGTGTCGCGAGCCTATTGCCCCGGACCAGCCGCTTCTGGAGTCGACGGACCACCGGCATCGTTTCGCTGCTCGCCGTGGTGGGAGTGCTTTTCGGACATGGCGTCGGTGCACTTCGTGCCATCGAACGACGACCCGCGAGCGCGCACCCGTTTCGTGAGGCGCGCCGTCAATTCCTCCTCCTCTCGGACGCCTACGAGCGTGGCCTGCCGATCATCGGTCCAGCGGACAAGACCATCAAGCTGGGCAAAAAGCGCATCCCCCGCTCGCCTCCCATGCACTGGGCCTACAAAGGCTTCGTGCGGAGCGACCTCTTGCTCAACGAACGCGGGAAGCTCACGAAGTTCGAGTACCGCCTAACCAAATCGATCTCGCCCAATTCCCGCACAGTCTACCTGCCGCGCGATCTGGCGCGCGCGGAGGTAGCGAACGCCGCTCGAGACCGCATCTGCACGGTGACGCTCGCGCGCCGTGGCCGCTTCGTCGACATTCGCGGCAATCACACCGCGCTGCCCCCCCAGTGCAAGGGCCTCCGACGGGACAAGCAGCGCTGAGCCCCCTCAACTGCGGGAGAGATCCTACACCAGGTGCCATTGTCGGGGCGCGGCACCTGGCCCCCTCGAGCCGTTGCTTTCTTGGCGACGGATCTTCCTAGTCCGGATGTAATTCGGCACGTCTGCCTGAAATCCAAGGGCGAGGGTACGTTGATGGAGCACCCGATCGCCCGAAGAGCAGGCGGTTTGCTTTACCGGCTTTGGTTCCGCTGTCAGGCTGAAAAATCGTGCCACGTTTGCCGGACGCGCCCCGTCTTCTTCCCGCCCACGCAGCGATTCTCCCCGCGTGGATCCTCCTCGCGAGCTGTGGGCACCTCGGCATCGACCTGGAGGGCACGTCGAATGCGTCCACACAGACCGGCGGGGCGAGCTCGTCGACGGGCGGCACATCGGATGCCGGTGGCGCCGGCACTGACGGCAGCGGGGCGGGCGGCGGTGTCGGGACCGGCGGTGCGGGGAATGCGACCAGCACGGGCGGTGCAGCCGGCGACGGCGGGAGCAGCAGCGGCGGCGGGACCGCCGCCGGCGGCAGCAGCAACAGCGGCGGCAGCGGCGGAACCGACGGCAGCAGTGGCGATGAGAACTGCGGCGGAATCACCGACGTCGATTTCGGTCTGGTCGGTTGGGCGGCAGAAGGCAGCGGCACGACCGGGGGCCAGGACGGAACCACCGAGGTCGCCTGGAGCGGCAGCCAGCTCCTGGAGCTCTTGGTCAGCAAGGATCCAGGGACCCCGCTAACCATCCGGGTGGTCAGCACCATCACCCCGGAGAACACTGGGGACGACAAGGTCGACGTCGCCGACGTCAAGGACGTGACCATCGTCGGCCAAGGCGATCAGGGCGTCTTCGACGGTATTGGGCTACGCGTCATCCGCGCCAGCAACATCATCCTCAGAAACCTCCACATTCATCACGTGAACACCGGCGAGCTCGATTCGGTGGGCCTGGCGGGACCAGCCGACCACATCTGGGTCGACCACTGCGAGTTCGATGCGGAGTTCCAAGGAGCAGCCAAGGGCACCTACGACGGACTGATCGATGCCAAGGGGACCGTCGCCTACGTGACGTACTCCTGGAACTACATCCACGATACCTGGAATCCCCTACTCGTCGGCAGCGAAGAGATGGACAAGTCAGACCGCAAATTGACGATGCATCACAACCGCATCGAGAACGTGGATTCAGGCGCGCCGTCCTACCGCGGAGGCAATGGCCACATCTTCAACAACGTCTACAAGGACGTCGCCACCATCGCCATCAACACCCGCATCAAGGCCTGCCTGCGCATCGAAAACAACGTCTTCGAGAATGCGATCAACCCCTGGGCCAGCGCCTTCAGCCCCAGCTTGGGGGCGGTGGACGTCCAGTGCAACGATCTCGACGATGCGTCGGTCTTCGACTTTTCGAGCCCGGACATCTCCATGGCCGAAACGTGCGAGGCGACGATTCCCTACGACTACGCCGACTTCCTGACCGAGACGGGCTCGGTCGCGACCGTCGTCACCGAGAACGCCGGGTTCGACAAGCTCGACGACCCAGAGGACTACTGGCAGGGTCGACGCTGGAATTGATTCTCACTCGGCCGGCGGAACGGTGATGCCTTGCCCCGCCAGCTGCCCGCAAGCTGCCGCCACGTCGGCGCCGCCGCTGTAGCGCACGTGGCAGCCGACGCCGCTGGCGAACAGCGCCGTCCGGAAGTCCTCGAGCACGCTGTCCGGGCTGCGCTCGAAGGGCAAACCCGGCACGTGGTTGTACGGAATGAGCGAGATGCGCGGTGGCTTACCGGCGCGGGAGCGGAACTCTTTGGCCAGCTCGGCCAAGGCGCGCGCGTCCGCTTCGGAGTCGTTCTGGCCGCGCAGCAGGGTAATGGCCCAGAGCGGCGCCAGACCGGTCAGCCGCGCGTGCTCGACCGAGGCGTCGATGACGCTCGACAACGGATGCGCGCGCTCGATGGGCAGGAGGCTGCCGCGTACGGCTGGATCGGCAGCGTGGAGCGAGAGCGCCAGGCGCACCCTGGGCTGCTCGCGACCGAGTCGCAGGATGCCAGTGGGCAGGCCTGAGGTGGACACGGTGATGTTGCGCGCGTCGATGGCGAGGGCCGACGGCTCGCACATGACCTCGACCGCCTGAAGGACGGCGTCGAGATTGGCGAGCGGTTCGCCCATGCCCTGGAAAACGACGCCGTGAATGCGACCGGCGAGCTCATGGCGGCGAATGCTGGCGCGCAGGGCGTGCACCTGAGCCACCATCTCCCAGGCCTCCAGGTTGCGCGACAGCCCGAGCGTACCCGTCGCGCAGAAGCGACAGGCGAGCGCGCAACCGACCTGCGAGCTGATGCAGGCGCTGTAGCGGCCGGCGCGTTCGAGCGGGATGCGCACGGCCTCGAGCACACGAGCGTCCCAGGTACCGAGGGCCAGCTTCACGAACGGATCGAGCTGACTCCGTTCTTCGCTGAGCAGGGCGAGATCGGCGTGCATGGCCTTCTGCCTGAGCTGCTCGAGGCTCGTGCGACGCACCTGGTCCAAAGGTCCGTCGATGCGCTCGCCCCGGTGGACCGCCGCCACGATGCGCCGGGCCTCGCTGAGGTCGAGCGCCGGCAAGAGCTCGACCAAGCGCTCGGGGGACAGGCCGAGCAGCACCGGACGACTCGGTCGATCGGCGAGAGGAAGGACGCGGTCCATCAGCCGGCCAGGGGCGCCACGACCTGGCGCTGGACTAGATCGCGCACGGTATCGCGCAGGGTTTCCCCAGGATCGCGAGCGGAGAAGCCGAGCTCACGCTCCGCTTTGGCGGCACTCGCGTACCAGAAGTAGCTCGATAGCTCGACCTCGAGCCGCTCGATGGGCGCGCGCCCCCCGAGGCGCCGGATGGCTCCCTCGTAAACGGAAAACAGGCCGAGGGTGAGCTGCCGGTTGGCTGGTGCCACCATGCGGGGCGCTGCCACGCCGGTGAGGCGCGCCAGGCGCCCGAAGTAGGCCTCAAACGTCAGGTTCGCGGCACTCAGGATGTAGCGCTCGCCGGCGCGCCCTTTCAGCAGGGCGAGCACGGTGCCTTCCGCTGCATCGCGCACGTCGACGAGCGAAAGGCCCCCACGCGGCGTCACCGCGAACGACCCTTCGATGAAGCGCCGCACGTCCTGCGTGGATGATTCGCGCAAATCCCCGGGACCGAGCAGGAGGGACGGATTGACGACCACCACCTCGAAATCGGGCCCCGACTGCTCGAGCGCCGCGCGCTCGCCGTAGTATTTGCTGCGGTAATACGGCCAGGCTGCGATGAGCTCGAGGGGCGAGCTCGACGTTTCGTCGTCGATGCGTGCGCTGTCGCGACTGACGGCGACGGTACCGCTGGTGCTGACGACCACCACCCTTTTGACCCCAGCTGCACGCAAGCCAGCGAGCGCCGTCTTGGTGCCCTCCACGTGCAAACGGTGGAGCTCCTCCGCATCATCCGGGTTACGCGACACGCGACCGGTGCACAGGACGGCATGCGTGCAAGCAGTGGCCGATTCGGTCACCGCTCCGGCGTCCAGGACGTCGACGGATGCCACGAACGTCTCCCGCTCCAGGCTGCCACCGCCACGCGAGACAGCAATGAACTCGATGGACTTGTTTGCGAGCGCCGCCGCCACGTGCCGACCGAGGAAGCCCGTGGCCCCGCCGAGCCAAACCTTCATTCAGCGGCGCTCCCCGTGCCCTGACGCAGCGCCGACGTGGGCACGTTGAGCTGGAAGAGCTTCTGCAGGGTGAGCAGGTGCGCCACGTTGTTGGTTTTGATCTGGCCAGACACGAAATCGGAGGCACCCGGTATCCACGCCTCGCGCACGATGCGCTCGAAGGCTCCGGGCGTGGTCTTGAGCACGCAGTCGGCCACGTCGACCGTCTTGCCGCGCGAGATCTCGACGTCCTGCCCGGTGGCGCGGACGGTCCAACGTTCGTCACCGATGGAGAAGTAGTAACTGACCGGCGCCTGGACCGCTCCGGACACGAAGCGCTCTTCGAGCTCGGCGAAGACGCCTGCCAAGCCCGGTTCGTCCGGGGCTTCGCTCCGCCGGAGCTCGGCGATGTCGAGCGTCTCCAGGTCGAGCAGCGTGCCGGTGGACAGCGCTTGGACGGCGCGCTCGGCGATCCGCGACACGACCCGCGCCGCGTCCATGCCGGAGAGGCCGGCGGTGAGCTGTCCCAGGCGCTCGATCGAGAGCGGGGGCCCGATCCGGGCCGACAGGCGCCGACTCTTGAGCACACGCGCGCCGCGCGGCAGCGCCTCGAACGACCCGGCCAGCCACACGGGCAGGATGTCGACGTGGTGATGCAAGGCCAAGTGGCCCACTGCCGGCTTGAACGTCTGCAAGGACCCGTCCGCCGAGCGTGTGCCCTCGGGGAAGATCAGCACCGTCTTGCCCTCGCTCAGGATTTCCCCAGCACGGCGCAAGGCCGAGCGCAGGGCTCCGGTGCGCGGCATCGGCTCCAGGTTCGACAGCTGCTCGAAGAACACGCGCTTGAGCGCTGGCCCTTCGAAGAAGTAATCCTGAGCGGCCAAGGTCACCATGCCGTCGGCGTAACTGCCAAGCGCGTGCTTGACGAGCCCCATGTCGAGGTGACTGGTGTGATTGGCCACGACCAGCGTCGGCCGGTTGTGCGGAATGAAGGCGCGACCGCGCACGTCCGTCTTCATCAGTCGCGCGTAGAAAGACTCCGCGCCGCGCCCGAGCCAGGCCATGGCGGCCTCACGCAGCGGCTCGGGGATCCGAAGGTCGGCGTCGTTCGCCTGTTCGATGTGGCCCGTTGCGGATGAGGACAGCGGGGACGCGGACGGGACCGCGCGGGACTCGAGGGCCCGGCTGAGCTCTCCCACCGTCTGCGCTCGCGCGAGAAGCTCGGCGTCGAGGGTGCGCCCCAAGCGGGTCTCGAGCGCCGACAGGAGCTCGAGCGCCATGAGCGAGTCGAAGCCGAGGTCGCCGCGCAAGCTCAGCGCCGGGGTGATGTCGGCGGGGCGACGGCGGGCCAGATTCGCCACCGCGGTTTGCACGATGCCGGCCGTCTCGCCGACCTTCTGTCCCAAGGCGCCCCGCGTCTCCGCCTTTTGGGCGCGCACGATGGCGGCCGCGACCAAGCTCCTTTTGATCTTCTTGGTGCTGGTGCGTTCGAAGGGCTCGTCGAAGAGCTCGACGATCGCGGGCCGCTGCGCCAGCGGCAACGCCAGGAGCGCCCGATCGAGCGCATTCCGAGCGGCGGCGCGTCCGTCCGCCCCCTCCGCGTCGCGTTCCACGACGGCGGCACAGGCCAGCCGCTGTCCACCTCGTTCGTCGGGAATGCCGACCACACAAAGCTCCCGAACCTGGGCGATCGTCCCCAAGCGGGCTTCGACGTCCTCCGGATACACGTTTTCGCCGGACGAGGTCAAAACGACGTCCTTGGCGCGACCAACCAGGGTGAGCCGTCCACGCCCGTCGAGCTTGCCGAGGTCGCCCGTGTGCAGCCATCCGTCCTCGTCGATCGCCTCGCGGGTGGCGCCTGCGTCGTCCGCATAGCCGATCATGACGTTGGGGCCCCGTGCCAGCACTTCGCCGACGCCTTCGGCGTTGGGGCTCTTGATGCGCAGCTCGACGCCGATCACCGGCTCACCCACGCTGCCCGCACGCGCCTTGGGACCGCCCGGCGCGACGGTCAAAACCGGTGCCGATTCGGTGAGGCCGTAGCCCTCGGCCAGGTGCAAGCCCAAGCCCTGGAACAGCGCATGCGTGTCCTTGCCCAGCGCAGCGCCGCCGCTGACCAGATAGCGCAGCTGCCCACCGAGGCCCTGATGCACGGCGCCGAACAACGCACGGCCCACGTCGATGCCCGTCTGCTTACCGATGGTGCGGCTGAGCTCGACCGCGACGTCGAACGCCCACTCGGCCAAGGGGCCCTTCTCGGCCACCCTGGTCATGATGCGGCGTTCGAGCGCCTCCCACAGAGCCGGCACACCGATCAGCGCGGTGGCCCGCGAGGCCTTGAGCCCGTGCTCCAAGCGCTCGCCCGAAACCTCGTCCAAGTAGACCACGCGCGCCCCGCGCGACAGCGGCAAGAGCAGGCCGCACGACAGCTCGAAGGTGTGATGCAGGGGGAGCACGCTGAGCACGCGATCGCCGGTGTCCAGGGGGAACAAAGGCGCCAGGGAGGCGACGAGGGAGGTGATGTTCTTGTGACTGAGCATCACGCCCTTGGGCGTGCCCGTGGTGCCGCTCGTGTAGATGAGCAGCGCGAGATCGTCCGGTGCTGCAAGTTCCGCGCGGAACTCGATCGGAGTGCGCTCGAGGCAGGCGCCGAGCTCCAAGGCTCCGAGCTCGAGCTCGCTCGGCAGGCGCCGCGCGACGGCCGGGTCGGCGATGATAAGGCGCGCTTTGGAAGCGCGGGCGATGTTGTCGATCGATGCCGCGTCGAGCGCTGGGTCGAACGGCACCACGGTGGCCCCAGCGTACAGGGCACCGAAGAGCACGACGGGCCAGGCCGGATGGTTCTTCCCGGACAAGAGGATCCGATCGCCTCGCGCGATGCCGCGCTCGCGCAGGCGCGCAGCCAAGGTCAAGGCCGAAAGCCTCAAGTCTCGATAGGAAAGGCGGCTCAGGCCTTCGGGCTCCGTGCGCTGCAGGGCCACCTTGAGCTCGTGCCGCACGGCCATGTCGTCGAGCAAGCTGGTGAGCGTTTCGTGCGCACGCGGGGCCTTGGGCTTGCGCTTGAGGCGCGCCTCCATTTCCGGGAACACGTGGCGCTCCAGGGCCGGCACGTGCACGTCGAGGAACCAGACGCGCCAGTCGAGCGCTTCGGGGTACCAGGGGATGCGACTCCGGTCCGCCTCGGTCAAGCGGGCCTGCGCCCGTCGCACGGCCGCCGCACTGAAGACGTAGTGGTACTCCGTGACGAACGGCAGGAAGGTGTCCATCACGCGGGCGATGCGCTCCTGCTGCTTTCCGAAAGCGTCGAGACCGCTTTTGGCGCTACCGAACAGACGGCTGAGTGGGCCCACTGCGGCCTTTTCGGCTAGGCCCGACAGCGCTCGCGCGCCGGCCGCCAGCTTGTGCGGCCCGAACGCATCGTATTCCTGGCGCGTCAAAAGCGCGCTCTCATAGCGGGCCTGCAGTGCCGAGAGCAGCATGCCGCCCTTGCCCGTGCGCTGGTAGTACGTGCGCTTGTAGAGGCCCGACAGCTCGAAAAACCGGGCCATGCTGCACGGGTTCACGTCGCTCGAGGCTGCCTGATAGACGGGCTGCGCCGTGCCATCGAGCAGCTCTCCGAGCGCGAGCAGGATGGCCCCGCACACCATGTCGCACGGGATCATGTCCAGGTTGTGCGTGCTGCCCGGCACCTGCAGGCCGCCCTCGCGGATCAAGAAGATGATCGGCGCGCTGGTGTTGATGCCCTCGTTCCAGCCAGGAAACGGAAACTCGATGGTCGATTCCACGATCGAGGGGCGCACGATGCAGAAGGGTAGACCACTGCCGGCGACGATCTGCTCGCCGATGCTCTTGGTGTACGTGTACGTATTGGGCCAGCCCCAATACTGGGCGCGCTCCATGCCGAAGCCGGCGAGCTGCCCTTCGACGAAGCGCCGCTTGACCCGAGCGAGCTCGTCCTGGAGCACCGGGCCGCCGAGCGGCTCATTACGCTCGCGTAGGTTCGTCTTGGCCTGATCGAGAAAATGGCTCTGTCGGAAGGCATCCGAGGCGCGATGGCGCGCTTGCTCGATCAGATCGAGACATTCGGCGATCTCTCGCTCGGGGCTGAAGTCCTTCGGATCGAGCTCGCCCATGCGCGGGAACGGGACCTCGCGCGGATCACGTTCGTCGATGGGCCCAGTGCGACTACCCGCCGTGAAGCAGGTGCTGGTGTGCAGGACCGGGCAATCGCCGAGGTCCCGGGCCAGAGCGACCAGGTTCTGACAGCCGAAGGCGTTGACCTCGAGCGCCTCGTCGAGCGGCGGGTCGAAGTCGACCACGCCAGCCACGTTGACGACGGCGTCGATCTGAGCGCGCATCTCGTCTCTGAGCGGCGCGTCGATGCCACACAAGGGCTTTGCCACATCCCCGAAAATGGGCGTGACCTTCTCGCTGATGAAGCGCTCGAAGTCGTGCGGGTGGGCCTCCCGCAGGGGCTGAAAGACGGGGCTCTTGAGCACGACCTGCTCGAAACGCTCGCGCACGCCCAACCCCTCCTTCGGCCGCACGACCAGGTACACGTGGCCAACGTCCGGGAAGCGCGAAAGGAGCAGCGAGCACCAGACTTTGCCCAAAAAGCCCGTGCCGCCGACGACCAGCAGCCGTCGCCCCGACAAGAGGGCGGACAGGGGCAGCGGCTCAGCAGCGCCTAGCTCGGTCGCGACGGAAGGAGAGTCCACGGGGAGGCGAATTGTACACACCGCCCCGGGGAAAACGAGGCGGCGAGCCAAACCCGGCTAACCGCCGAGACCGCACTCGGCTAGCCGAGAAAGCTGAGTCCGGGGCATGCGTCGACCACGTCCTCGCACGACTCGGGCTGATCCGGTCCCGCCCCACCCTGGCCGAGCTGGTCGCCGATCTCCTCGAGCTTGTCCATGGTGACCTCGGAGCAGGACGGGATCTGGTCGACGACCTCCGCGTAGGCGTCGACCTTGTCCGTGGCGCAGGTCTCGACGTCACCGACGGTGACGCTGTCGTCGCACATGGCTGCGTCCCCGGTCGCATCGCTACAGTCGGTTCCGTCGGGTTCCGGTGCATCCTCCATGCACCCGTCGTACGCATCCTGACAGGCGGCCTGCATGTCCTCCTCGTTGCGTCCGCCGATCGCGGCGGCCACGGCGTACGTCAAGCCTTCGCTCTTGCATGTCACTTCCTTCTCATTCAGCTGGGAGGCAGCGTAGTCGGCCATCGCTTCGCAAATCCGCTCGGCCTCGTCGTCGGTGATGTCGTCCGCGGGCTTCGCTGGGTCGACGCCGGAGTTGACGCCGCTGCTGCTCCCTCCACCGCAATTG
>Ga0164309_10000164_pt1 | contig 40158 bp, 31 predicted proteins | sample Whisoiple_247_MG_FD_109984 | JGI IMG/M metagenome (GOLD analysis project Ga0164309, IMG submission 109984) | Soil microbial communities amended with fresh organic matter from upstate New York, USA - Whitman soil sample_247_MG | ecosystem: Environmental > Terrestrial > Soil > Unclassified >... | reverse complement strand
TGAAGGCCGAGGATCCCCCGGTCGCTGTCAACCAGGCGGACCAGACTCTGGTAGTCGTCGACCGCGGCGACTCGCGGCTGGGACAGCGCATCGAGCGCGGCGAGCTTGAGGTCGTCGGTGGGGGCAGCGAGGCGGTCCAAGAGGGCGTGGTGCACGCGCGCTCCTCCGAGCTGACCGAGCGCGTAGAGGGCGCGACTCTTGATGTACGGGCTCGGGTCGAGGCGGGAGACCTCGAGGAGCGCCGGCAGATCGCGTTCGTCCTTCGCTTCCACGGCGGCTTCGAGAGCGGCCTGGCGCACGCGCTGGTCGTCGTCGACGAAGTAGGCGACGCGCTGAGCGTCGTCCGATGCGGTAGCGCGTGCGGCCAGCGCTCGCCACGCCCCTTCGGGGCTGCTCCGGAAGCGCTTGGGACGGGGGCCGCTGTAGCGGTCGATCTCGTAGAGGAGCAGCGCGGCTTCGCCGCCGAGCGCGTCCCGCGTCTTGGTCCGCTTGGAGAGCACCCGGTCCACGGCGACGGCGCACGGCCTGAGCGAGGCGATGAACGCTCGGTCGTCGATGTCCTGTGCGGAGCGGATTTCGTAGGAGAGGACCTCGAGCGCGAGGCGTCCGGCGTCCGTCTTCTCGGATTTCTCGAGCGTCTCGCGCACGGCTGCGAAGTCGCCCCGCCGCGCTTCGAGCTGCACTGGGGGCGGCCGGCACGCGGCGCCCAAAAGTGCGAGCGTCAGCGTCGCGGCTTCAATTAACGGAGTGCGCGCCTTTTTCTTCCTGCGAGTGGCGTCCGCGGCCGGTGCTTTCGCGGCGCGCGATGGCGGCGCGAATGAAGGTAGCAAAGAGCGGATGCGGATCATGCGGACGACTCTTGAACTCGGGGTGGAACTGGCAGCCGATGAAGTGAGGGTGATCCTTGAGCTCGATGATCTCGACGAGCCGCTCGTCGGGACTCGTACCGCTGAAGATCAAACCCAGGTTCGCCAGCTGCTCGCGATAGTCGTTGTTGAACTCGAAGCGGTGCCGATGCCGCTCGCTGATCTCGGCCTTGCCGTAGATCTCCGCGGCGCGACTGCCAGTGACGAGCTTGCAGGGGTAGGCGCCGAGGCGCATCGTGCCGCCCTTGCTCTCCACGCCGCGCTGGTCCGGCATGAGATCGATGACGGGATGCTTGGGCCTTTCGCCGAACTCCGAGGAGCTCGCGCCTTCGAGGCCAGCGACGTTGCGGGCGTACTCGATCGTCGCCAGTTGCATGCCGAGGCAGATGCCGAAGAACGGAATGCGGTTCTCTCGGGCGTAGCGGATGGCAGCTATCTTGCCCTCCACGCCGCGGTCGCCAAAACCGCCCGGCACCAGGATCGCATCGAGGTGCTCGAGGTGAGACGAGAGGGAGTCACCACGCTCGAGGTGCCCGGAGTCGATGTACTCGAGCTGCACGGAAACCCCCGCAGCCATGCCACCGTGCACCAGCGCTTCGTGCAGTGACTTGTAGCTGTCCTTCAGGTGTACGTACTTGCCGACGACGCCGACCTTCACCTTGCCTTTGGGCGGGTTCTTGAAGCGCTCGACCGCGTCTTCCCAGGCCGAGATGTCCGGCTGGCGGGACCAGATGTTGAGGTGCTCGGCGATCTGCGTGTCGATCCCTTCCATGTGGAGGAAAAGCGGCAGCTCGTAGATGCAGGACACGTCCACGGCCGGGATGACCCGATCGACGCGGACGTTGGAGAAGAGTGCAATCTTCTCTTTGAGCGCCTGGGTGATGTTGCGGTCACAGCGGCACACCAAAAGGTCCGGCTGGATACCGATCTCCTGCATCTCGCGGACGGAGTGCTGGGTCGGCTTGGTCTTCATTTCACCAGCGGTCGGGATGTACGGCACCAAGGTGACGTGCACACTCATGCAATTCTGCGGACCCGCCTCGACCTTCAGCTGCCGGATCGCCTCTAGGAACGGCAGCGACTCGATGTCGCCCACGGTGCCGCCGATCTCGATGATGGCGATGTCGGCATCCTTGGTGGCCAGCATGATCCGGCGTTTGATCTCATCAGTGATGTGCGGAATCACCTGCACCGTCGCGCCCAGGTATTCCCCGCGACGCTCCTTGGAAATCACGGCTTCGTAGATGCGGCCCGTGGTGACGTTGTGCAGTCGTGTCAGCTGACAGGTGGTGAAGCGCTCGTAGTGCCCCAGATCCAGGTCCGTCTCCGCGCCGTCATCGGTGACGTACACCTCGCCGTGTTGGTACGGCGACATCGTGCCCGGATCGACGTTGATGTACGGATCGAGCTTCATGTGCGTGACCGTGAGGCCACGAGCTTCCATCAGCGCGCCGATCGACGCCGCAGTGAGACCCTTGCCAATCGACGAGACGACCCCACCAGTCACCAAGACGAACTTGGTTCGGCGGGTCACGATGACGGCTCCGAGTGGTGCATGACGCTAGAGACCACATTTGTGGCCGCGACTCAACCACGTCCGCGCCGGCCGAGGGGTCCTCCGTCGGGACGGCCACTTGCGATTCTTCCTTGACTTGCGCTGGCGCTGCGAGCCGCTGCGCGCAGCGCTAGAATTCAATCCAAGCGGGCAGTTCAGAACGTGCCGCTGACCACCGCCCCGAACGTGCTCGTCGTGAGCACCGGGGCGACGGACACGTCGACGGCGTGCGGGCGGCGCCAGTCGCCCCGCGCATCGGGCGCGCGCAGACGGAGGCGGCCGGAGGGCTGCCAGAGGGCGGTCTGGGCAGCGGGGCGTCGCGTGCGCATGAACACGCCTTCGCCGATCAGGACGAGGCCGGCAAACTGGGCCAGGCCGCTGACCACGGCCAGGACGCCGCCGACCACCTGAACTGGATCGCTGCAGGTCTTGCCGGGCACCGGGTCCGGCAAGTCGTTGCACAGGGTCGTTTGGCCGAGCTTGATCCACGGCCCGACCAGCGGAATGCGCAAGTCCGCCGCTCCTGGATCGTCGGCCCAGCCGTAGGAAGCGGCGACCGTGAGACCGTAGGCGCCGCCGAAGAAGGCGGTGCCGAGGAGCAGCGTGTTCGTCCGTGCGGACGGTGGGGGCAGATCGTCGCTGATGACCAGCGTTTGCACCGGTTCCTGGGCGCGAGCCGGAGCCGCGGAGAAGAGCGACAGGCCGAGCAGGCCGAGGGGCAGCACGAGCAGACGCAGCATTCGGGCGACTCATCCCAGGCATTGGGTTCCGGCGCAAGCCGTGGTTGGCTGCTGCCCGTGAGGAGAGTCGCGCTCGTGCTTTGCTCGCTGGCGCTGGGCTGCGACAGTGCGGCCCACAGCCCGCCGGGGCCGGACAAGGCAGCGCCGCCGCCTGCGGGCGCGCCCTCCGCTTCCCCCGCCAGCGCCGACGAACCCGTCGGCTTTGCTGGGGAAATCGTGCCGGCCGCCACCGAGCCGCCCGCTCCTCCCGGGGGCCCGTCGACCATCGGCCGCTTCGCCCGGGCCGAGGACGCGCAGGCCCAGCAGGTGTTCGACCGCCTGCGCAGTTGGGTGAGCGGTCGGTCTGGCAAGCTCCACGCGGTCGTCCTGGACCTCGAATCGGAGCGGGCGCTCGTCTTGCATCGCGCAACGGAGCCGGTGAACCCGGCCTCCAACATGAAGCTGCTCACGGCCGCAGCCGCGCTGGACCTTCTGGGACCGGCGTTCACCTTTCAGACCGACCTCCGCGGAGCGATCGATGCTGCGGGACGTGCCCCAGAGCTCGTTCTCACCGGTGGTGGTGATCCGGGGCTCTCCTCTGCCGATCTCTTTCGCTTGGCGCAGAGCGCCCATGCGCAGGGTCTGCGCAGTGTGGGCCGTCTGGACGTCGATCAGTCGCTGTTCGACACGCCGTTCGTTCCGCCGGCGTTCGAGCAGCAGCCCAAGGAATGGGCCGGGTTCCGCGCACCGATCAGTGCCGCAGCGGTCGATCAGAACACCGTGACCCTGAACGTGGCACCGAGTGAGGTCGGAAAGCCCGCACGCGCTTGGTACGAGCCGCCGGGGGTCGTAGAGACCCAGGGCAGCGTGGAGACGCGCGCGGAGGGGGGAGATCGCGTCGGCTGGACGCTCGATCCGGGCCGAGACCCGACACGGCCACTCTCCATCTTGGGCGGCGGTCTGGCGGCCAACTTCGCGCGCCAGCGTTACACGCGTCGGCTGGACGATCCGCGCCGCGCCGCAGGCCTCGTGCTCGGGCACTATCTCTCGCTGCTCGGGGTCCAGGTCGAAGGGGAGGTGGGTCTCGTGGGGCTCGAGGTCAGCTCGAAGCTCCCGCGCATCAGTTACGTTGCGTCGGCGCCGCTGTCCGAGGGGCTCTTGCCGCTCGGCAAGGATAGCGACAACTTCACCGCCGAGATGGTGCTGGTTTCGCTGTCCCAGGCCGCGAAGGACGCGCCGGCCAGGCCCTGGTCGAGCGCTCGCGGCGCGGGCGCCCTGAAGGCTTGGCTCGGCGCAGGCGGCATTCCCGTCGACGGCGTCGTGATCAAGAATGGCTCCGGGCTCTTCGACGCCAATCGTGTCACCGCCGAGACCTTGGCCTTGGTTTTGGCTCGTATGGAGAGTCGGCCCGAGGTGTTCGCCGAGTACCTCGGACAGCTCGCCATCTACGGCACCGACGGCACCTTGCGCCGCCGCATGACGGGGGACGCTCGGCACGGGCGCATTCGCGCCAAGACGGGGACTCTGGCCGACGTCGACGCTCTGTCGGGCTACGTCCTGCGGCCGAGTGGACAGCGGCCGCTCGTTTTCAGCCTCGTCGTCAGCGGCGCTTCCGGCGGACACGGGCCAGTGCGGCAGGCGCTCGATCGGGCGGTTTTCGAGTGGAACGCGGCACTGGTCAAAGAGCCCGCTGCGCCTTGAGCTCGAGGTAGCGGTTCACGACTTTGGTGGACAGCTGACTGGCTTGGCACTCGAGCACCAAGGCCCCGGACTTGCGCAAACTCTCGAGTGCGGTCGCGCGGAAGCCGAGCAGCTCGGCCGCCGCCGAGCGCTCGAACAGATCGCGCTCCAAGCTCGGACTGGTCTGCTTCCCGTGCACCATGTGGCCGAGCTCCGGGTTTTCGAGCACCACGAGCAAGGGCAGGTGTTTTCGTCGCAGCTGCCGCAGGTAGCCGGCGATTTCCTCGACGGCGGTTTCGTCGAAGAGCTCGGTGAACATCACGACGAGGCAGCGCTGTTTGACGCGGGCGTCGAAGGTGCCGAGTGCATTGCTAAAGGAGGGCTCGACCAGGCGCGGATGGACGTCGAAGCTGGCGCGGACCAGGCGTGCCGTCGCGTCCGGGCCGCCGACGGGCGGGACGAAGCGCTGCACGTCGCTGTCGAAGCACGAAATACCGACGCGATCGCCGCCCCGGGTCGCCACGTACGATAACATCAGCGCCGCACCCAGCGCGTGGTCGAACTGGGTGATGCCGTCGACCTCTGCGGTCATCAGGCGTCCAGCATCGACGAGCAGCATGATGTTCTGGTCGCTCTCCAGCTGGTACTCGCGCGCGGTCAGCACGCTGCGTCGCGCGGTGGCCTTCCAGTCGATCGAGCGATAGTCGTCGCCGGGTGCGTAGTCGCGCAGGCGCGAGAACTCCGTTTCGCCACCCTTCAGCCGGCTGGCACGCACGAGGGCGGACTGTCGGTGCTCGCGGGCCAAGAGCTCGTAGCTGCGGATGGGCGCGAGGTTCGGGTAAACCCGGACGTCCTCATGGCAGTCGAGCGCGACTTGCCGCGTCCAGAGCCCGAATCGGGACGGTATGCGGACGAATACCGGGCCTAGCCGATGCGCCCCGCGGCGAGTCGGGACGACGTGAAACCGCCCGCGGGCACGTCCTTCGCCAGCGAGCCGGAGGGTGAGCGGCAGGTCGGGAGTGCTCATCGTGACGGGGACATCCACCCGAACCAGAACGTCGAGGGGGCGCTGGCCCGCGGTGCGGTCGAGCTCGAGCCAGACCGGGTTCAGGGTGCCGACCGACAGCACGTCGCGCATGTCGAATCGAGCGTCGATGCGTTCCCGGCGGCTGACCAGGGCGTCGACCAGGCAGGCGAGGATGACGAACACGTCCAGCCCCAGAACAGGCCAGAGCAACGAAGCGTCCAGGAGCGTTGCGGCCGAGAGCAGCATTGGCAGCGCGCCAGCCCAGACGAGGCGGCGTGACGGCGCGAGCTCGGACAGTGCGAGCCAAGAGCGCTTCGCGCCCCTCGTCAATGAGCGGCTCCGGGGACGCTGGTCTCGGCCAAAATGGAGGCAATCACGTCATCGGCCGTCAGCCCTTCGATACCGCTGTCCGGATGCAGGACGACGCGATGCCGCAGGACGGCGCGCGCGAAGCCTTTGACGTCGTCGGGGACGACGAAGGTCCGTCCGTCGGCCGCGGCGCTGGCGCGCGCCACGCGGAACAGGCCAATCGATGCGCGCGGCGATGCACCCACCTCGATCGAACGGTGGGACCGGGTGGCGGCAACGATGCGGGCGATGTAGTCGATGATGGCGGCGCTGACCTCGACCGTTTCCGGCACGGCTTGCATCTCGAGTAGGGTCGCGCGGTCGATGACGGCCTCGACCGCGAGCCGCTCGGAATCGAAGCCGCCAGCGCAGGCCGCCAGGAGGGCCTTCTCGACGTCCAGAGTCGGATAGGAAACGTTGACCTTGAGCAGGAAGCGATCCAGTTGTGCCTCGGGCAGTGGATAGGTGCCCTGCGATTCGATGGGATTTTGCGTCGCAAGCACCAAGAACGGCTTCGGCAGGGGTCGACTCGTGCCATCGATGGTCACCGAGCGTTCTTGCATGGCTTCGAGCAGGGCCGATTGCGTCTTGGCGGGGGCCCGGTTGATCTCGTCCGCCAGGAGCAGCTCGGCAAAGACGGGGCCGGGGTGAAAGTCGAAGCTGCCGCGCTGGGCGCTCCACACGTTGCCGCCGGTGACGTCGCTCGGCATCAGGTCGGGCGTGAACTGGATGCGCCGGAATTCGCAGCCGAGGACCTTCGACAAAACGCGGACGAGCAGCGTCTTCCCGAGCCCGGGCACGCCCTCGATCAGAATGTGTCCGCCCGATAGGAGCGCCGCGAGTGCGCTCAGTGCCACTTCCTCTTGGCCGAGCAGGACACTCGAGATCCGGGTCAGCAAGCGTTCATGAAGTTCTCGATAGTCTCGTACTTGCACGTGCGAAGGTCTCCTGGTTCAGGCTCAGTTCTTGCCACCCACCTCGTCCACCATACCGCGCAGGACGCGATAGGCGCGCATCAGCTTGGCCTTGTCTCCGCCGAGCTCGGCGCCCGCCCGAGCCCGCAGCAGAATTTGGTGCAGTTCTTCTGCCGTGACACGCTCACGCTGCTTGTGGCCGCGCCCCTCGACCAAGGCGAGCGACAAGGCGCGTAGGTCCCGGGTGCTGCTGCCCGACCGCCGGCCGAGGAGCGCCACGGCCCAGGCGGCGTAGCGCGCCAAAGCTGCGCCGACGTCTCCTTGCTGCCGGTAGTGGCCGGCGAGCGCACGTGCGTGCAAGACGAGCGAGCGCCGTTTGGTCAGCTCCTGCACTTGCGGCGTGCCGAAGCGCCTCCCGCGCGACCAGGCCAGGAGGGTCAGAACCGCCAAGAGATGCAGGAGCCACGGCCCGACGCTCGAGCGGGCGATGCTCTCGAGCGGGTGCACGGCCCCAGTGCCCGTCCAAGGTCCGATGAACTCCATGTGGCCGGGCTCACCAGCGACCAGCGCCATCACGAAGCTCACGTTTTGGGCTAGGCTGAGCGAGGTGTTGTCGAAGATGCGCTCGTCGCCCACCAGCGTGATCCGGCCGTCGCCGTAGACGTGCACGCGGGCGAAGTCCACCTGACCGCAGCTGGCAAGGATGGCATCGCTAGCCTGCGCCCCGAGCGCATGGAGACTGGTCGTGGGCGTATCCGGAGCGATGGTCTCTAGGCCGACGACTCCGAGGGGACCCGTGCAAGCCACGTCGCCCGTGTCGAGGCCGAAGGTAGTGTCCAAGCCCTCCATGTGCCCGGCAGCGATCAAATGGCCGCCGTTCGTCACGTAGCGCTGTAGGATTTCCCACTCCAAGTCGCGCAGGTGGGGCGCCAAGAGGACGACAGCGCTCGTGCCCTCGGGCAGCTCGGTCACGCGCCGGAGGCGTTTGTTGAACGAGGTGGCCTGGCGTTTGGCCAGCTCTTCGAAGAGCCCAAAGCCGCGCGGCGCCGTGGGCTCGAGCGGCCCTTCGGGCCGCGCCATCTCGCTGCAGCCGAGGAGGGTCAGGAGCAGGAGCAGCGGCGAGAGGCGAGTGAGCAATTCGCGCACACGCAGCAAGAGGTCACGGGCGCCGTCGCTGTCGACAGCTTGGCGAAAGCGCGAAAGGTCCAGCTCCCACAGCAGACTGCCGGCGCTCTGGTCACCTTCCGCCCGACGCAGCGCTCGCCTGTAGTCGCCCGTGGTCGAGGCCTTGTGCAGGCGCACCTTACCGGCCCGCGACAGCCCTGCGAGCAGGGCCGCGTAGACGAAATGGAGTGCGCGGCGTGCATCGCCACTGTCCAGATGGTGCGTTGCCCGTTCGAGGAGTGCGCCGGGGGCTTGGTCTCCTGGGTCGAGCTCTTCGACGGCTGCCGGGGCGGGGCTTTTCGGGGCCTTCTCCTCCGCCACCTGGGAGACTCGAAGCACCCGGACCAGGCGGACCAAAAGATAGACCGCACCACCCGCCAGAAGCAGCCAGAACAGGGCGTGAACCAGCGCCCCGCCCTCGGCGCCGAGGAGGGCGGCCAGCTTGGTCAGCCAACTCGGCGAGGCTTCCTGCTCGTCGATCTTCTCGTCCCAGGCCGGCCGCGCGCACGCGGCGGACAGACCAGCACAGCCGGCGGCGACGTTCTTGGAGCGCCCGCACAGACGATCCTTGTCCTCTTGCCACAGGCGGTACGCTTCGTCGGTGCAGAAGCGATAGCGCCCGGAGCCGAGCCGGGCCAGGGCCTCGGCCTGAGCGCTCGGGTCGGGCTCCACGCGCAGTTGGCTGTCTGGGGGTTCGTCGGCGCTCGCCAGCGTCGAGGCGAGGAGCCAGGCCAGGAGCGCGAGCCAAAGGATGGTCGGCCGGCGCATCATCGCGTTTCCTCCCGCTCGGGGGCTGCCAGTGCGAGTAAAGCGACCTGCACGTCCCACCCGTCCTGCACCGTTCGTTCGTTGACGTAGGACAGGAAGCGGAAGGTCGTCGTGAGCGGCACGGAGAGTAGGAATCCCGCCAACGCGAAAACAGAACCGCCATCCTCGGTGAGCTGTTCGACCTCGAGGTGCACGTCGAAGAGCACGGTGAGGCCGGCCTGGCCGAGCAGCTCTCCCAAACAGGCGAAGAGGACCATGAGCAGCCCTCGCAGTTGGGAAGTGGCGATCCCCGTCCCGCTGCGCGAAAGCAGGAAGCGCTGCGCCCGGCGCAATGCTCGCAGGCCGGACGTGCCTTCCAGAATCAGGACCTCCGGCACGAAGCAGTACACGCTGGCGACGAACCAGGGCCCGACGAAGGTGATCGAGCTCGTCAAGAACAGCACGAAAACGAGGAATCTAGTGCTGAGGAACGCCGGCAAACGGCGGAGGCTCGTGCGGAGCGTCGCGGCAAGGCTCACCTCGTCTTCGAAGAGCAGCCGGCCGGCGTGAACCAGAAACGGCAGCTCGAGCAGGGTGTGCAGTGCGAGCGCCGCGAGCCACACCCAGCCCCAGGCGAGATCGGCAAAATGTCGCAGGCTGACGAGCGCGAGCCAGCTGGGCACCAGCAAAAGGCCGGCCATAGACAGATAGGCCCGCTGGGCGCGCCTCTGGCAAAACAGGATGCTGAGGTCGAGCACGTCCAGGTGCGAGCGCTGTCGCAGGACGATCGCAGCTCCGCCCACGTTCATCGGCTTGCCCCGCGCGTGCGCCCGCCGAAGCACAAGAAGCCGATCACGGAGAGCAAGATCACCCCGCTCATGCTCCATTTGACCTCGGCCAAGATGGCGGACGGCGACCAGAAGGCTTCGACCGCGGCGGCCAAGAGGAGCATGACGGCGGCACCCATGACTTGGGCCAGGATGGCCCCGCGCGCTTGCCAGACCGAATGGAGCCTGCCCACCCCTTGACTGTCGAGCAGGGCTTGGCCGAGCTCGAGCCCGGCCGCCCCGGAGATCACGATGGCGGTCAATTCGAGCGGTGCATGGCCGCAAACGAACGTGAGAATGTTCGTGCCCGAGCCAGCACCCGTAACGTAGCCGACGACGGCCCCCGTCACCGCCCCGTTGTAGACGAGGAAAAACGCGCTACCGAGGCCGAACAAGATGCCCGAGGCAAAGCAGCGAAAGGCGATGCCCACGTTGTTGTACACATAAAACCCCGCCATGGCGGCGTTCGCGTCCGGCCCGCGGCCGTCGCTCAGGCTCCCCGCATACGCTTCCGCCATGCTCTCCAGCATCTCGATCGGCAGCATTTGGGCCGCGAACGTCTTCGAGTGCGCGCTCTTGAGCAACGTGACCACGAGCGGCACCGTAAATAGTGCCGTCGACAGCGCCATGCCCGTCCAGTTGCGCCTCACCGCACGGGGGAAATCCGAAAAGATGAAGGTTGCCCATTTGCGCCACACCACTCCGGCGTCGGCATAGAAGGCGCTGTGCGCGCGGGATACCAACGAGTCGAGGTAGGTGATCACTTCGGGAGGAAGCGCTTGTTGGGAGGCACGCGACAGGTCACGGCAGACCTGCCGATACAGTGTCGCTCCGCGGGAAATCTCGCTAGCGGTGCCCCGACGCAGCCGACCGGCAAGGAGCAGCTGGTCGAGCTCCTTCCACGCCGCTTCCCGTCGCTCGCTGATGTCAGTGGGCTGTGAGGGCACGGTCATGACCTCGATGCGCGTGCCAAAAGGCCGAGGAGCAGGTCCACGGCCCGCACTTTTCCGAGCCCGTAGCGAGCACGCAGCTTGGGCGCCAAGATCTCGGCCAGTTCTTCGGCTCGACTGTGGCCGAGACGCGTCGCACGGCGCTCGAACAGTGCTAGCGCCGCCAGTTCTTCCCGGCTCAGGCGAAGCCGAGGCGGCAGGCCCGGGACGTCCGCGTGCGGCACGCGCACCTTTTGGTTCCGGAGGCGCAGCCGCGGCTCCCGCACCACGACCGTGCCAGCCACCAGATCTCCGAGCCGTCGGAACGTGCGGTCGAAGCACATCGTCGTCAGCCCGACCGCGTAGAACAGCGGCAAGATGTCGGCCGCGCGGAGCAGATTGCGCAATACACTTTCCGATGCCGTGATCGGTCGCCCACTCTCGTGAATCACGCGCAAGCCGAGCAGACGTTTGCCTGGGCTCCTGCCGGCGAGCAAAAGGTCGAACAGCACGAAGTAGCCCCATTCGAGGCCGAAGAAGAGCACGAGGACCAACCCTGCCTCGACCCCACTGAAGCGGCCGGTCGCGATGCTGCCGATCGACAAGCCAACCACGACGAGAAAGAGGAAGGCTCCACGGATCAGCAGGTCGAGCAGGTAGGCGGCGCTGCGAACGGCGGGACCGGCCAGCTGGTGGCTGAACACGACCCGCTCCGGCGTTTCGATCGAGAGCGTCGTGTCCAGCTTACCCGAGCTAGAGGTAGCCCTGGCCGAGGCAATGCTGCCTCCGTCCCCCAAAGGCTGCGTCGCCGCACGAGTCGCCACCAGACGATCATCATCCGAGTCGAGGCGTGCCCTGACAAGCGGGGTCAGCGTCGGCGGGAAAACTCGCCCCAGCTCTACTGGCTCGGATCAGAGCTTCGAGCGCTCGGCCGAGCGCGCGTGCCATTCCTGAATCGAACGCACGCCAGGTACCGTACCAGTCGGCAAGATGGCGCTGGCTTCCATGGCGTCCACGGCAGCCACGCCAGCGGCGATGGTGGTGAAGTAGGGAACGCCCATCTGCAGGGCGTTACGACGAATGGAGTAGCTGTCGCGGATGGCCTGGGCGCCGTGGGTCGTGTTGATGACCAGGTGGATCGACCCCTCGCGCAGTGCATCCACCACGTGTGGCGGTCCTTCGAGCACCTTGTTCACGCACTCGGCCGGAATGCGCGCTGCGGCGAGCGCGGCGCGTGTGCCCCGGGTCGCTACGATCGTGAAGCCGAGGTTACGCAGGCGGCGCGCGAGGTCGCAGGCGATGTCCTTGTCCTCTGCCTGCACGCTGATGAAAGCGCGTCCGGTCTTGGGCAGCGTCGCGTTGGTCGAAGCGATGGCCTTGCCGAAAGCGAGCGCGGTGTTCAAGGATACGCCCATCACCTCGCCCGTCGAACGCATCTCGGGACCGAGGATGGTGTCGACGCCCGGGAACTTGTTGAACGGGAACACCGACTCCTTGACTGCCACGTGGGTCGGGATGGCCTGGTCCGTCACGCCTAGCTCTTCGAGCGTCTTGCCGACCATGACCTGCGCCGCGATCTTGGCCAGCGGTCGACCCGTCGCTTTCGATACGAAGGGAACCGTACGCGAAGCGCGTGGGTTGACCTCGATCACGTAGACATCGCGGCCCTTGACGGCGAACTGCACGTTCATCAGGCCGACGACGCCGAGCTCCACCGCCAAACGCCGGGTGCTTTCCTCGATCTCGGCGACCACGTCCGGCGGCAACGAGTGTGGTGGGAGCACGGACGTCGAATCGCCCGAGTGCACGCCGGCCTCTTCGATGTGCTGCATCACGCCGCCGATCACGGCGCGCTTGCCGTCGGACACGCAGTCGACGTCGACCTCGGTTGCGCCCTTCAGGTACTGGTCGACCAAGAGCACGGGCTCGAGCCCTTCGTCGCGCGCCGAGTCGACGGCGATGCCGACGTAATCCTTGAGCTCGGCTTCGCTGTCGCAGATCATCATCGCGCGCCCGCCGAGCACGTACGAGGGCCGAACCAGGACCGGGTAACCGATCGAGTCCGCAATGCGCTTGGCCTCGGCCGGGTCCTTGGCGATGCCAGCGGCTGGCTTCTTCAAGCCGAGCTTCACGAGCAGATCGTTGAAGCGCTGGCGATCTTCGGCCCGATCGATGGCGTCCGCGCTGGTGCCCAGCAGTCGCACGCCGCGCTCCTCCAGCGGTACCGCGAGCTTGAGCGGAGTCTGTCCACCGAACTGAACGATGACACCCAAGAGCTCTCCGCCCTTTCGTTCCTCGTCCACGATGGCCAGGACGTCTTCGAGCGTCAGCGGTTCGAAATACAACCGATCAGCGGTGTCGTAATCGGTCGACACCGTCTCCGGGTTGCAGTTGACCATGATCGTCTCGATGCCCAGGTCCTGCAGGGCAAACACGGCATGACAGCAGCAGTAATCGAACTCGATGCCCTGACCGATGCGATTGGGGCCACCACCCAAGATGATGACCTTGCGCCTGTCGCTGACCTCGGATTCCGACTCCGTTTCGTAGGTCGAATACATGTACGGCGTGTCGGCGGGGAACTCGGCGGCGCAGGTGTCGACGCGGCTGTAGACGGCCACGACGCCGTGCTCCTTGCGCAGCGCGCGCACGTCGTCCTGCTTGGTGCCGCGGAGCAGGGCGATCTGAGCGTCACCGAAGCCGAGGCGCTTCGATTCGAGCAAGAGCTCCGGCGTCAACTCCTTGGCGGCCGTGATGACCTTCTCCTGCTCCACGATGCGCGAGAGCTGGGCCAGCCACCAGGGGTCGATGCCGGTCAGCTGGTTGACCTCCTCGACGGAGATGCCGTGACGCAATGCGTCGCCGACGTAAAACAGTCGATCGGCGGTGGGACGCTGGATCACCTTGCGCAGTGCAGTGCCGAGCTCGGACTCTTCCGCTTTGGGCAGGGTGGGGCGCGGCTTGTTCGCTGGTGGCGCCTCGTTGGTGAGGTCGCGCATGATGTCCTGCTTCTGCGCCAGGATGCGATAGTCGACCCGATCGGTCAGCGAGACGAAACCCGATTTGCCGGTCTCGAGCGAGCGAGCGGCCTTCTGCAACGCTTCCGGGAAGGTTCGCGCCATGCTCATCGCCTCGCCCACGCTCTTCATCTGCGTGCCCAGACGATCCTCGGCGCCCGGGAACTTCTCGAAGGCGAAGCGCGGCCACTTGACGACGACGTAGTCGATGGTCGGCTCGAAGGCCGCCGACGTGCCCGTGATGTCGTTCTGCAGCTCGTCGAGCGTCATGCCCACCGCAAGCTTGGCGGCGATCTTGGCAATCGGGTAGCCCGTGGCTTTCGACGCCAGCGCGCTCGAGCGTGACACGCGCGGGTTCATTTCGATCACGATCACGCGGCCATCGGCCGGGTTGATGGCGAACTGAACGTTGGAACCGCCGGTCTCGACACCGATCTCGAGCATCACCGTGCGCGCCATGTCGCGCAGACGTTGGTACTCGCGGTCGGTCAGGGTCATGGCTGGTGCGACGGTGATCGAATCACCGGTGTGCACGCCCATGGGATCGATGTTCTCGATCGAACACACGACGATGAAGTTGTCCTTCTTGTCGCGAATGACCTCGAGCTCGAACTCCTTCCAGCCGAGCAAGCTTTCTTCGACCAGCACCTCGTGCGTCGGCGACTGGCTGAGCGCCCACAGCACCTTCTCTTCGAACTCGTCCGGCGTTTCGACGACCCCACCGCCTTGCCCACCGAGGGTGAAGCTCGGCCGCAGGATGACCGGGAAGCCCGTCATCTTGGCGATCTCACGCGCGTCGTCCAAGCTCCGGGCGTAGCCGCTGCGGGCGCTGCCAAGCCCGACCTTGGTCATCGCTTCCTTGAACAGTAGGCGGTCTTCGGCTTTGCGAATCGCGTCGACCTGCGCGCCAATCAGCATGACGCCGTGCTTGGACAGCACGCCTCGTTCATGCAGCTCGAGTGCGAGATTGAGCGCGGTCTGTCCGCCGAGGGTCGGCAGCACCGCATCCGGTCGTTCTCGTTCGATGATGGCCGTGAGATGGGCGACGTCGAGTGGCTCGATGTACGTCCGGCGCACGAGCTCCGGGTCCGTCATGATCGTGGCTGGGTTCGAATTCACCAGCACGACCTCGTATCCGAGCTCACGTAGGGCCTTGGCACCCTGAGTCCCGGAGTAGTCGAATTCGCAGGCCTGCCCGATTACGATCGGGCCCGAGCCGATGAGCAGGATCTTCTTGATGTCATCACGCGCCGGCACGCGGGCGCCCTTAGCACGGGTTACTGCCCGCCCGCTGCGAAAAGGGGCCAGGCGGTCCCGGGGGCGTTACAGGCTCCCGGCAATGGCCCTTCGGGGCCCCGGAAGGGCGGAAACCCCGGCCGACCGGGGTTTTGCCCCGTTTCTGGCCGCCCCACGCGCTTGACCCTGGCCAGGCCGTCCGTCATAAAGCGCGTCCCGGCAGGGGCCCCAGGGCTCCTCTCGGGCCGGCCTTCCCGGCCGGGTCACCAGAGCGACGTGCGGTTGGAGCAGTACCGGCGGCGCCAGAAGGAGAAACGCTCATGCCGAAAATGAAGACGAACCGGGCTGCGGCCAAGCGGTTCAAAGTGACGGGCAAAGGTAAAGTGCGCCGCCCCAAGATGGGTGGACAGCACAGCTTCATGGGAAAGAGCCGCAAGCGCCGCCGCCGGCTGCGGGACAACGACTTGGTAGCGCCCGAAATCGAGAAGCGCATCAAGATCCTGCTGCCTTACGCGCGCTGATGCGACCCGAGAGGTGCTCGCGCCGGCCACGGTTGGCCGGAGCTCGAGCGACCCCTCTGAACCTTTTTCTTCCCAGGAGTATCGACCATGTCACGTGTAAAAAGAGGGCCATTGCCCCGTCGCCGCCACAAGCGGGTATTCAAGCAGAACAAGGGCTTCGTCGGCGGGCGCCGCACGCGCTTCCGTCAGGCCATCAACTGCCTCTACAAGAGCTGGCTCTACGCCTACGTGGGCCGCAAGCTGCGCAAGCGCGACTTTCGTCGCCTGTGGATCACGCGCATCAACGCCGCGTGTCGCGACAACGGCACCAGCTACTCCAAGTTCATGGGTAGCCTGAAGAAGGCGGGCGTCGAGCTCGACCGCAAGGTCCTCGCTGCCATCGCCTTGAACGATGCAGCTGCCTTCAAGAAGTTGACCGAGCTGGCGTCCAAGGCTGGCGCCGCCGAGTGACCGACATCCTGCGGGATCTCGACGCACTCCGCGCAGGTTTTCGCGAGAAACTCGCGCAGGAGTCCGACGAGGCTAGCCTGCGTGCACTGAAGGCCGAGCTCCTCGGGAAGAAGGGGGAGCTCACGGCCCTCTTGCGTGGCATGGCCAGTGTCCCCGCCGAGCAGCGCAAGGCCGTCGGTGAAGCAGTCAACGCGGCACGTGAAGCGATCGAGTTGCTCTTCACCGAGCGCCTGGCGGCCCTGCAGGCAGCCGAACGCGCTCGCGAGCTGAGCGGCTCGCCGCTCGACCTCACCATGCCAGCGCGACCCGTGCCTCGCGGTCATCGGCACCCGGTCATGCAGGTCAAAGACGAGATTCTCGACATCTTCAAGCAGCTCGGCTTCCAGATTTCCTGGGGCCCGGAGGTGGAGTTCGAGGCCAACAATTTCGAGAAGCTCGCCTTCCCGCCAGACCACCCGGCCACCGACATGCAGGACACCTTCTGGGTGGACGTGGCAGGCGGGCCGTCGAACCTGCGCACACTCCTGCGCACGCACACGAGCCCCGTGCAGGTGCGCGAGATGACTTCGCACTCGCCGCCGCTCGCCATCGTGAGCGGCGGGGCCGTCTACCGCCGTGACGACGACGTGACGCACTCGCCCATGTTCCACCAGGTCGAGGGTTTCTACGTGGCTCGCAACGTGTCCTTCGCGGAGCTCAAGGGCGTCCTGACCGCCTTCGTTCACCGTCTCTATGGCGACGACGTGCCCGTGCGCTTCCGCCCGAGCTACTTCCCCTTCGTCGAGCCGGGGGCCGAGGTCGACGTTGGCTGTGTGTTCTGCTCCGACGCCGACGGCACGCGCGAGGCCTGCCGCGTGTGCAAAGGCACCGGTTTTCTCGAGGTGCTCGGCTGCGGCATGATCCACCCGGAGGTGTTCCGCCATTGCCGGATCGACCCCGAGATTTACACGGGATTTGCCTTTGGTCTGGGTGTCGAACGGGTGGCGATGCTGCGCTACGGGATTCCGGATATTCGGCTGCTCTTCGAAAACGACCCCCGGTTCCTGGAACAGTTCTGAGTCGGGGATCATGACGCCCCGGTCATGGGGGCGTGCCACGAGCCGACACTTTGGCCCCAGCCGTCGCTCCGGACGGAACTTTTTGCGGCCCGAGGCGCCTCGGGGGAGCCCTGGGCGTCCGGACGGGTGTCCGCCGACCGGGCACCCCAAGCCGCAGAATGTCCGCGCAATTGGAAGGGTTCTGGACCCCCGAGAGCGCGAAACCGCAAAAACTTAGCTTGGCCAAGCGGTCGGGGCCCGGTCAAGCGCCCTCTGGAACGGTTCCTGCATCATCCCAGGCTGCGAGCTTGGCGGCGTACGCGGGCGATTTCCGGACGGAGGTGGAATGAACACCCCCGGCGGCTAGTTGCTCTCGGGGCCCCGAGGATCGCTTCCAACCAGGAGTTCTACCATGACTGACCAGCGCAAGCCCCTCAGGAAGTCCCCCGCCCCGGCACGCCATGCGGCGACGTCGTCGCTTCGGCCCCTCGGACGCGGGGAGTCCGTTGGCGGACGCATGGTCACACGCGAGCTCGGCGGTCGCGCCTCGAGCGTGGTTCCCTCGCGTCGCGAGGAAGAAGGCGGAGATTCGGTCTTGTCCCGGTACTTCCGCGAGATGGCCACCCACCAGGTGATGGGCGCCGACGAGGAGCTGCAAGCGGCCGAACGCGTCGAGCAGACCGAGGTGAAGATGTGGCAGGAGCTGCTCGGCTACATGCCGGCAGCGGTGCACCTGGTGCCGCAGCTGGCAGGCCAGGTGAATACTTTGCCGGAGGAGGAACGCCCCCCGGTCGACATCCTGGGCGGGCTCGAGCGGTTCGTCGGTATCTTTGGCAGCAAGGGGACGCTCAGCGAGGCGCACCGCGCCGAGTATGCGGAACTCTGTGCCCGGCTCGGTCGCGAGCTCCGCATGCCGGACGCCGATCGCGTGTGGATGAACACGGCCTTCGAGTCGGCGCGCAAGCTGACCTACGAGCTGCCGGGCAACGACCTCGAGTCGGCTTGCCTCGACGACACCGAGGCGTACCGCGACTACATCCGCAAGGTCGAGCGCGCGGATCGCAAGCAACGCCTGGCGAAGAACCGATTCGTGAAGGCGAACCTGCGGCTCGTCGTCAGCATCGCTCGCCGTTACAATCGCGGCAGGCTGCCTTTGATCGACCTCATTCAGGAGGGCAACATCGGCCTCATGAAGGCGGTCGAACGCTTCGACCACACGCGCGGCTACCGGTTTAGCACCTACGCCTCGTGGTGGATTCGCCACGCCATCTCGCGAGCTCTCGCCGACAAGGGTCGCGCCGTGCGCATCCCGGTGCACATGCTCGATACCTACAACCGCGTCACTCGCGCCAAGCAGACGATCTCCGCTCGCACGGGCCGCGAGGCCACGCCCGAGGAACTCGAGAAGGAAACCGGCATCCCCAAGGACAAGCTGGAAAAGGTCAAAGACCTGTATGCCGACACGCCGTTCTCGCTCGATCGTCCGGTGGGCGACGAGGATGGCCGGCGCTTCATCGACTTCCTCGAGGCGGACAGCACGCCCTCGCCGCACGAAGAGCTGTCGTCCTTGCGCTGGTCGGACGAAGTGCGGCGCCTCTTGTCTACGCTGACGCCCATCGAGTCGAGCATCATTCGCTGGCGCTTCGGCCTCGACAACGAGGACGAGCTGACGCTCAAGGAAATCGGCGACAAGTACAATCTGTCGCGTGAACGCATCCGTCAGCTGCAAGAGCAGGCCATCGGCAAGATTCGTCGCCAGATGCGCGACTTCTGAGCCCGGCTGATTGCGGTACGTCGATTCGACAGGGCGCCTCACGGCGCCCTGTCGCTTTTTGTTTCGTGGCGTCGCATGTGACTTCTGCAAGCCGCCGTGTCGTGTTTCCGCCGTGTGCGGCTCGTGAGCACCAATGCCCGCTCAGCGCGGCGTCGTCGCGTTTTCGCTGGAGTTTCAGCTGTCTGCCGGAGCCGTATCCGCACGAAGGTGGCGCATCCGGCACAAATTGCGCGCGCGGCGAAAATGCGCCCCTTTCAGGCCTGAACTCCCGCGTTTTCGAAGCAAGAACAAGGCCTTGGCTCCTTGATCCGCGTCAACATTTACATTTGCGTGCCCTACCAGCATAACCCCGCGCGCAGCCACACGGCGCTAGGCCGGACGGTTCGCTCACGGTCCCCTCACGTTCGTCGCGTGCGCCGGATTCGCGGTCGAAACGCGCCGCCTGCGCTCGGACGTCGGCCCCCTGGAAAGCAGAGCCCTAACCGGCACTTGGCTACGCGAAGAGTCCCCGAAGAACCGGTCCTTTACGATGAAGGTGTTCGTCTTCCCCCGCTGGACCAACAAGATCCGGCAGTTCGCGGGAGCCGCCCTCGGCGGAGCTCCCATCTACCTGACCGCATTCGTCTGGTACGGGTTCTCACCCAAGACCACGGATGTCGGCTACCAGCCGAAGCAGCCGGTGCCGTACAGCCACGCGCTGCACGCTGGCGAGCTCGGCATCGACTGCCGCTACTGCCACAGCACGGTCGACCAAGCGGCTCTCGCTGCGATTCCGGCCACCGAAACGTGCATGAACTGTCACCGTCTGGTGCGGAAAGACAGCCCAAAACTGCTGCCGATTCGTGAGAGCCATGCCACGGGTCAGCCGGTCGAGTGGATCAAGGTGCACGACCTACCCGACTACGTGTTCTTCAACCACAGCGCGCACGTCACGCGCGGCGTTGGCTGCGTCTCCTGCCACGGTCGTGTCGACCGCATGGAAAAGGTGTTCCAGAAGGAGCCGCTCAGCATGAGCTGGTGCCTGGACTGCCATCGCGCACCCGAAAAGAACCTGCGGCCGCCAGCCGAGGTCACGAACATGAACTGGACCGCTCCCGGTGACCCGGTCGCCTACGGCGCTCAGCTGCGTGAACAGGGCAACATCAACCCTCCGACCCACTGCTCCACATGTCATCGATGAAGTCCCGGCCGAAGTACTGGCGAAGTCTCGCCGAGCTAGAAGGCGATCCCGCATTTCAGGAGTACGTGGAGCGCGAGTTCCGCTCTCCCACCGAACAACAGGAGCTGGACGGACGCGGCCGTCGCCGCTTCATGCAGCTGATGGGCGCATCGTTTGCGCTGGCTGGCTGCTACCCCCAGGAGAAGCTGCTGCCGGACACCAAGCGCCCGGACGGCGTGGTGCCTGGCGTGCCCCGCCACTTCGCGACGGTCATGGACCTGGCGGGCGCGGCGACCGGTCTCCTGGTCAAGAGCCTGGATGGTCGGCCCATCAAGATCGAGGGCAACCCGAAGGATTCGCAGACGGGTGGTGGGACGGGCGCCGTGCACCAGGCGGCGGTCCTCGGACTCTACGATCCCGATCGCAGCCGTCAGGTAGTTCAGGGCAAGAGCCCGTCCACGTACAAGCAGTTCTCCGCCGCACTGCTCGCCGGCTACGCCGCGGCCAAACGGAACTCGGGTGCCGGCTTCGTCGTGCTGTCGCAGGCCAGTTCGTCGCCGACCCTCGTCGGGCTGCGCGACAAGCTGCTGGCGGAGATGCCGTTCGCGAAGTGGGTGGCCTACGAGGCCCTCGACACCTCCGGTCCCCGTGAGGGTGCCAAGCTCGCGCTGGGCCAGCCGGTGACGACGCTGCTGCACCCCGCTCTCGCTGACGTGATCGTCGGCATCGATTCCGATCTCCTGGCGGCCCAAGTGGCCGGCGGCCTCGGTTACAGCCGAGCCGTGGCGAGTCGCCGTGCGGTCGACACCGGGCCGATGAGCCGCATCTACGCCTTCGAAACCAGCGTCACCGAGCTCGGTTCGATTGCAGACCATCGTGTCAGCGTCCGTCCGAGCACCGTCCTCGCGATCCTGTCGTACCTGGACGCCAAGGTCAGCGCTGCCAAGAACGAACCCGGGGCCCAAGCGGCGCCCGCTCCCGAGGCACTCGGCGGCGCGGAGGCCGTCAAGGTGCTCGACGCTGCAGTTTCGGATCTGCTTTCCGCGGCAGGCAAGGGCCTGGTGTCGGTCGGCGCGCCCCACGGACCCGAGGCGCACGCGCTGGCGCATCGGCTCAACATCGTGCTCGGGAACGCTCGCGCGACCCGCAGCGGTGATGCCGCTCAGGCGCCGAGCAAGGGCGCGCCCAAGAAGGCGGCGAAGAAGGACGAAGAGCTGCCCGCCTTGCCCGTCACTTATCTCGAACCGGCGGCTGCGCTGGCGGGCGGGGTGGACGAGCTCGCCGGTTTGGTGGCGGAGATGGAGGGCGGCCGCGTGCACACGCTGCTGATCCTCGGGGCAAACCCGGCCTACGACGCCCCGGTCGACGTCAACTTCTCGGGTGCCCTCGCCAAGGTGAAGGAATCCTTCCACCTGGGTCTCTACGTCGACGAGACTGCGGCACTCTGCACGTGGCATGCCCCCGAGGCTCATTTCCTCGAGGCATGGGGCGACGCGCGGAGTCTCGACGGTTCGGTGCGCGTGGCGCAACCGCTGATCGACCCGCTCCTCGGCGGCAAGTCGTCGATCGAGGTCCTGTCCCAATTGCTCGGACTCGCCAAGACCCAGGGCGATGCCCTAGTTCGGGCCACGCACGAGTTCGAGTCGGAAAAGGCTTGGCGCAAGGCCGTGCACGACGGGAGCTTTGGCAAGAAGTCCAAGGAGATCACGCCGGAGCTGCGGACGCTCGGCGCGGTCTTGCTGCCGAAGGCCGAAGGGCTGGAGGTGGTGTTCGAGGCCTCGTCGTCACTCTTCGACGGGCGCTTCGCCAACAACGCCTGGCTCCAGGAGCTACCGCATCCGCTGTCCAAGTTGTCTTGGGGCAATGCGGCGCTGGTCTCGCCCGCGACGGCCAAGGAACACGGCATCAAAGACGGGCACCTCGCCACCGTGACGGTGGAGGGGCGTTCGCTCGCACTGCCGGCCTTGATCGCCCCCGGTCAGGCCGACGGCGTCATCGTGCTCAGCTTGGGCTACGGTCGGAAATCGGCCGGTGTCGTGGGCGGATACACCACGGGCGACGCCCAGATCGTGGGCGCGAACACCTATGAGCTGCGCCTCGCCAAGGCACCCTTCTTCGTGTCGAGCGGCGCCATTGCCACCACGGGCCCCCGACAGGACTTGGCGATCACTCAGGACCTTTGGGCCATCGACGCCATCGGCAAGCAGGGGCAGAAGGAGCGCGAGGACATTCTGGTGCGCGAGTCGACGCTCAGCGCCTACCAGAAGCACCCCGAAGCCATCGAGCACGCGGTCCATCATCCCAAGCTTCTCAACCTGTGGAACGGCCCGGTCTCCTACGACGGCCACAAGTGGGGCTTGGCCATCGATCTGAACAAGTGCACCGGCTGCAGCAGTTGCATGATCGCGTGCCAAGCGGAGAACAACGTGCCGGTCGTCGGTCGGCACGAAGTGGCCCGCGGCCGCGAGATGACGTGGATCCGCGTCGAGCGCTATTACAAGGGCGACGAGAACGCGGCCACGGTGCGGCAGCAGCCGGTCATGTGCCAGCACTGCGACAACGCGCCGTGCGAGCAGGTCTGCCCCGTGGGCGCCACCATGCACTCGCCCGAGGGCTTGAACGACATGGTCTACAACCGCTGCATCGGCACGCGGTACTGCTCCAACAACTGCCCGTACAAGGTGCGGCGCTTCAACTACCGCAACTACAACCTCGACACGATCGGCATCACTCCGTACACGCCGACGAAGGAGCCGAAGGCCAAGCTGAAAGCGATGGTCTTCAATCCGGACGTCACGGTGCGTGGCCGCGGGGTGATGGAGAAATGCACGTTCTGCGTGCAGCGCATCCAGGACGTGAAGATCAGGAGCAAGAACGCTCAGCGGCCCATCGTGGACGGCGAGATTCAGGTGGCCTGCGAACAGGCGTGCCCGACCGGCGCGATCGTCTTCGGCGACTTGAACGACAAGAAGAGCCGCGTTGCCGCCGCCCACGGCGTGCCGCGCGCCTACGAGCTGTTGCAGGAGCTCAACAATCGGCCGCGCGTGAACTACCTGGCGCGCATCTCGAACCCGCATCCCGACCTGGCGCCGGCCGAACCGGCTGCTGCCCATCACTCTCCCGCCGAGATGAAGACTCACGATGTCCACAGCGAGCACTAATCCGTTCAACTCCCCGCTGCGCGGAGACAACGCCTTTGCGCGCATCACGGACAACGTGTCGCGCATCATGGAGGCGCCGCGGCCACCGCTGGCCTGGTACATCGCGATGGCCTTCGCGCTTGGCTTGCTCACCCTCTTCGGCGCCAGCCTCGGCTACGTCGTTTGGGAGGGCATCGGCGCCTGGGGTCACATTCACCCGGTGGCTTGGGGCTTCCCCATCGTCAACTTCGTGTTTTGGGTCGGTATTGGTCACGCGGGCACGCTGATCAGCGCGATTCTGTTCCTCCTGCGGCAGAACTGGCGCACGGCCATCAACCGCTTCGCCGAGGCAATGACGATCTTCGCCGTCATCTGCGCGGCCGTGTTCCCCGGTGTGCACATCGGCCGCCCGTGGCTGCCGTACTGGATGTTCCCCATCCCGAATCAGATGGGCATGTGGCCGCAGTTCCGTTCGCCGCTGGAGTGGGACATCTTCGCCGTCGGTACCTACGCCACGGTTTCGCTCTTGTTCTGGTACATGGGCATGATTCCGGACTTCGCGACGTTCCGGGATCGCGCGACTGGCACAGTGCGCCGCCTGGTGTACGGCACGCTGGCGATGGGCTGGCGTGGCTCGTCCCGCCAGTGGCACCGCTACGAGCGCGCCTATCTGCTCCTCGCCGCCTTGGCCACGCCGCTCGTGCTCTCGGTGCACTCGGTGGTGTCGTTCGACTTCGCCACGTCGCAGCTGCCCGGCTGGCACACCACGATTTTCCCGCCCTACTTCGTAGCCGGCGCCATCTTCGGTGGCTTTGCCATGGTCGTGGTGCTCGCCGTCCCAGCACGCCAGTTTTTCGGCCTCAAGCGCATCATCACCATCAAGCACCTCGAGCTCATGGCCAAGGTCATCCTCGGCACGGGCATGTTGGTCGGCTACGCCTACGCGATGGAGATGTTCGTGGCCTGGTACTCCGGCGCCATGTTCGAGCAGTTCGCCTTCTTGAACCGCGCCTTCGGCAACTTCTCGTGGGCGTACTGGACGATGATCTTCTGCAACGTCATGGCGCCGCAGGTCTTCTGGTTCAAGGCCATGCGCACCAACATCTGGGTCATCTGGGTGGTTGGCATCATCGTCAACGTCGGCATGTGGTTCGAGCGCTTCGTCATCATCTGTACCTCGCTGACGCGCGACTTCTTGCCTGCCAACTGGGGCGCGTTCATCCCGAGCCCGGTCGATTACGCCACGTTGGCCGGCTCATTCGGCCTGTTTTTCACCCTGTTTTTGCTGTTTTGCCGCTACCTGCCCATGGTGGCCATGGCCGAGGTGAAAGCCTTCATTCCGGAAGGCCATGCTCACCCGGACGGCGACGATGCTCATTCGGAGCATGGGCATTCTCACGGCGCCCACGGGCATTCTCACTGACCGCGGAACTCGAGTATGAGCGACCCCACCACTAGCCCCCAAGAAGCGGCTCCTCTGCACGGGATTCTTGCGGAGTACGACAATCCGACCGCCCTCGTGCTCGCTTCCCGCAAGGTGAGAGACGCCGGTTTCTCACGCTGGGACACGTACACGCCGTTCCCCATCCACGGCATCGACAAGGCGATGGGCATCAAGATGACCATCCTGCCCTGGATCGTCATGTGCGCCGCCCTGATCGGTCTCGGCACCGCCGTCTGGTTGCAGTGGTGGACGAACGCCGTGAACTACCCGTGGATCATCTCGGGCAAGCCATTCTGGAGCTGGCCCGCCAACGTCCCCATCTGGTTCGAGCTGACGGTGCTGTTCAGCGCGTTCGCGTCGCTCGCGGGCATGCTGGTCCTGAACAACCTGCCGCAGCCATCGCATCCGCTCGACCTGAAGGAGCGCTTCGCTCGCGCCTCGGACGACCGCTTCTTTTTGCTCATTCAGGCCAGCGACCCCAAGTTCGACGAGGCGGACATTCGCCAGCTCTTGGCGGAGACGACGCCCGTCTTCATCGAAGACGTCGCGGAAGACCGCGTCACCTCGGACAAGATCCCGCGGGCCCTGATCTACGTGGGCGTGCTGGCCGCCTTTGCGAGCCTGGTGCCCTTCGCCTTCTTCGCCAAGGCCCGCAACGCCACCACCGAGACCGGTCGCTTCCAGCTCGTTTGGGACATGGACTTCTCGCCAGCGTACAAGCCCCAGGAGACCAACCCGCTGTTCGAGGACAAGCGCGCGACGCGTCAGACTCCGGCAGGCACGGTGGCCCAGGGCGAGCTGCGCGCGGACGATCACCTCTATCTCGGCAAGACGAAGGCGGGAACCTTCGTCAGCGCCATGCCGAAGGGCCTGACCGTCGACGCCGACATGATGGCGCTCGGCAAGGCACAGTTCGGTATCTACTGCGCCCCGTGCCACGGCCTCTTGGGTGACGGCAACGGCATGGTGCACAAGCGCGCCGAAACGCTCGGTGGCGGCTGGGTGCCGCCCAGCAACTTGCATCAGGAATACATCCGCCAGATGCCCGCCGGGCAGCTGTTCGACACCATCACGAACGGCGTCCGCAACATGCCGAGCTACGCCGCGCAGATCGAGCCGGAAGAGCGCTGGGCGATCATCTTGTACGTGCGGGCGCTGCAGAAGAGCCAGGGGGCCAGCGTCGCCGACCTGTCCGAAGCGGACCGTGCCCAGCTGAAGTGAGCGATAGCCATGGCGTCAGACGAGAAAAAGACGAAGAAGAGTACCGGTGCTGAGGGCAGCAGTGTGCCCAAGCTACCGAATGGCGATTCGATTCGCTTGGGCAAGGAAGCCGACGGTCTGCGGAAGGCTGCCTTGGGCGTCGGCATCGTCGCCCTGGCGGGGGCAGTGCTCCTGGGCGGCGGTCCCTACGGCAAGCAGTTCCAGCACTCGTACCTCACTGCGTACATGTGGGGCCTGTCGATTGCCGTGGGCGCCGTGTGGTGGGTAGCGGTTCAGCACCTGTTCGGCGCGCGCTGGAGCATCGTGGTTCGGCGGGTGGGCGAGCTCTTGGCCCAACTGGTAGTCGTCATGGCAGTCCTGGCGCTGCCCCTGTTGATTCCGATCTTCATGGGCAACGACGTGCTCTACCCGTGGGCCGAGCATCACTACTTCGAGCATCACGCCTACATCGCGAGCAAGGCGCCCTGGTTCTCCCCGGCGTTTTTCGCGGTGCGCATGGCCTTTTACTTCGGCTTCTGGGTGCTTTTGGCCAAGTACTACCTAGGCCAGAGCCGCCGTCAGGACACGACGTCGGGCGACGTCGCGCTGACCAAGAAGCTGCAGAGCGTCAGCGCCCCCGGCATGATCCTCTTTGCCGTTTCGGTCACCTTCTGCGCCATCGACTTCTTGATGACGCTCGACCCCGTGTGGTTCTCGACCATCTTCGGCGTCTACTACTTCGCCACCTGCGTGCTCACCTTCAACAGCACGTTGGCCTTGACGCTGATGTGGCTGCAGTCGCGCGGCCACCTCAAGGCCAGCGTGACGGCGGAGCACTATCACGACATCGGCAAGATGATGTTCGCGTTCACCTGCTTCTGGACGTACATCGGCTTCTCCCAGTTCATGCTGATCTGGTACGCGAACATCCCGGAAGAGACGCACTGGTTCAACGACCGCTTCTTCGGCAGTTGGCTCAACGCCACCTACTTCCTCTCCGTCGCCCACTTCTTCATTCCCTTCTTCGGCATGATGTCGCGCTGGATGAAGCGGAACACCGGGCGCCTGCGCTTTTGGGCGCTCTACATTCTCGCCATCTGCTGGTTCGACATGTACTGGCTGGTGGCGCCCAACCTGCACAAGGATGGCGTTGCGCTGACGGCGGCCGACTTCCTGGCCTGGATCGGCATCGCCGGCATCTTGGTCAGCTCGGCCCTGACGCGGGCTCGTGACGTCAACCTGGTGGCGACGGGTGATCCGCGCCTCTCCAAGTCCCTTGCCTTCGAGAACATCTGAGCATGTCCAACGCCAACGAGCCGGATCAAGTCAATACGGGCGCCCTGGCGACGACCATCGGAATCGTCGCCTGCGCAACGCTCGGCATCGCTCTCTTCGTGACCTCGCTCGTGCGTGAGGAGACCAAGGTGCTCGGCGATGTTCGCCAAGGCACGCAGGATCGAGGGATCCGCGAGCTGCGGGCCGACCAGCTGAGTGTCTTGGACGCAGCGCCGACCTGGAAGGACAAGGCGACGGGCATCGTGACCTTGCCCATTGGGCGCGCGATGGACTGGATGGTCGAAGCGGTGCGCAAGGATCCGAAGGCGCTCAGCCCTTGGCACCCACCCAAACCCGAGGCACTGGGCGGAGCTGGTCCCGAGGCTGCCGACGCTTCGGAGCCGGCAGGCAGTGGTGGCGCCGCCAGCGTGACGCCGGCCGAGGCTCCGAAAAAGGCCGCATCGACGGCTTCTCCTGCACCGACGCCCGCCGCTGCTCCTGCGACGCCAGCACCGGCCCCAGCAGCACCGGCGCCGGCACCCGCCCCCTGACCGACCCAAACTGAGCCTCTCGACCATGCAACGCCGGTTCCGCCAACTCCCCACCCTTGCTCTGATTGCGACGTTCGTCGCGGTCGGGCTGGGCGTGCTCGGTACGGCGGCGCCCGTCTTCGCCGATCCCGTGCCCAAGGCCGAGATCAAGTCGCGGACCGAAGCGTTGCCGAAGCGCTTGGAGGGCGTGGACGTCGTCGAGCATCTGGAAGCCCATGTTCCGGGGGCGCTGTCATTCAGCGACGATCGTGGGCGGCCCGTCCTCTACGACGAGGCGGTACGTGGCACGTTGCCCACGATTCTGACGCTCAATTACTCGAATTGTCCGATGCTGTGCAGCCTGCAGCTCAATGGCCTCGTGAGCGCCATGAAGCAGCTCGATCTCGAGCTAGGCCAGGACTACCGCATCGTGACCGTCTCGATCGATCCGAAGGAGACCACCGAGTCGGCGCACCGGACCAAGCTGCGCTACCTGACCCAGTATGGTCGCGCGCAGGCTGCGGACGAGGCGAGCGGCTGGACGTTCCTCCACGGTAGCGAGGCCAACATCCGCGCCGTCGCGAAGGCGCTCGGATTTTCCTACAACTACAACGAGGCGCGGGGCGAGTACGCGCACCCGGCCGCCTTCGTGGTCACGACCCCCCAGGGCGTCCTTTCACGCTACCTGTACGGCCTCGAGATCCATCCTAAGACCTTGCGCCTCAGCCTGGTCGAAGCCTCCCAAGGCAAGATCGGCAGCAGCCTGGATCGCCTGATCCTCTTCTGTTTTCACTACGATGCCAGCGAGGGACGATATGCCCCCGCGGCGATGAACATCATGCGCCTGCTCGGCGGCGCCTTTGCGCTCGCCCTTCTGGCCCTGCTGCTTTTCCTGTGGAGAGGTGAGCGCAAGAAGAAGCTAGGAGCCTTGGAACCCAACCACCTGGCCCACGGTGCCAGCTAATCACAGTGCCAGCTAATCACCGTGCCAGCTAATCGAGCCACGTTATGATCTCGTCCCTCCTCTCCAGCATCGCTCTCGCCACGGAGCTGCCCAAGAGTCCTCCGTCCAACGACTTCTGGATGCCCCTCGACGCATCCACGTTCGCTGGAGACATCGACGGCCTCTACGACTTCTTGTTCTGGGTCTCGGCCGTCTCCACGATCCTCATCATGGCGGTGATGTTCTACTTCATCGCCAAGTATCGGGCGCACAGCCGCGAGGCGAACGAGCAGGCGGACGAGACGTCGCACCACAATACGGCGCTCGAAATCACCTGGTCGGTGATCCCGCTGTTCTTCTGCATTGCCATCTTCGTCTGGGGCTTCCGCGGCTACGTGGACTTGCGCACCGCGCCGCGAGACGCCCTCGAGATTCACGTGCAAGGGCAGAAGTGGAAGTGGCTCTTCACCTACCCGAACGGCCACGTCGACAGCGACCTGCACGTGCCGGTCGACCGGGACGTGCGCATCATCATCCAGTCCGTCGACGTCCTACACAGCCTCTTCATTCCGGCTTTCCGCACCAAGATGGACGCCGTTCCGGGCCGCTACACCGATCTCTGGTTCCACGCGACCAAGACGGGTGACTTCCCCATCTTCTGCGCCGAGTACTGCGGGACTTCGCACTCGGACATGCTGACCCACGCCATCGTTCACGAGACGGGCGGCTACGAGAAATGGATGGAGGAGATCAGGGCCAAGCTGGACAACATGGATCCGGTGGCCTTGGGCACGCTGCTCTACGAGCAGCAGGGCTGCAAGACCTGCCATTCGACCGATGGCTCGACGCTGGTTGGACCGTCCTGGAAGGGCCTGTTCGGCAAGGCACGCACTTTTGCCGATGGCTCGAACACCACGGCCGACGAAAATTACATCAAGAACTCGATCCTCAACCCCTCCGGTCAGGTCGTGCAGGGCTTTACCCCTGCCATGCCGACCTATCAGGGCAAGCTGAACGACAAACAGCTCACGGGCATCATCGAGTACATCAAGACGCTGAAGTGAGGAGCTGAGACATGTCAAGCGCCACCACAATCAATCCCGCGGACCTCGGCGTCGTCGAGAGCAGTCCCGAGGAGAACTACATCACGCACGACAAGGGCATCTTGTCGTGGATCTTCACGCTCGATCACAAGCGCATCGGGCTCATGTACCTGATCAGCGTGCTCTGCGCCTTCGCGCTCGGCGGCTTCTTCGCCCTGCTCGTGCGCACGGAGCTCTTCTTCCCCGGTCCGGGCATCCTCACCCACGATCAGTACAACCAAGCCATGACGCTGCACGGCGCCGTGATGGTGTTCTTGGTCATCATTCCGGGTATTCCGGCGGCGCTCGGCAACATCATCATGCCGCTGCAGCTCGGGGCGAAGGACGTGGCGTTCCCGCGGCTCAACCTGATGAGCTACCACCTCTGGATCCTGGGGGCCCTGTTCTTCATCAGCTCGCTCGTGATCAGCGCGGCCGACACCGGCTGGACGTTCTACGTGCCGTACAGCACGACGACGCCCACCGCCGTAATCCCGGCTGCCTTCGGTGCCTTCATCCTGGGCTTCAGCTCGATCTTCACCGGACTGAACTTCATCGTCACCGTGCACAAGCTGCGTCCGCCTGGGATGACGTGGTTCCGCTTGCCGCTCTTCGTGTGGGCGCTCTACTCGACGGCGGTGATCCAGGTGCTGGCGACCCCCGTCATCGGCATCACGCTGCTGATGCTGATCGTCGAGCGCGCGTTCGGTCTCGGCATCTTCGATCCGGCTCTCGGCGGCGACCCGGTGCTGTTCCAGCACTTCTTCTGGTTCTACTCACACCCGGCCGTGTACATCATGATCGTGCCGGCGTTCGGCGTGGTGAGCGAGCTGATTGCCACGTTCTCCCGTAAGGAGATCTTCGGCTACAAGTTCATCGCCATGAGCTCGGTGGCCATCGCGCTGCTCGGCTTCTTGGTGTGGGGTCACCACATGTTCACCAGCGGCCAGTCGGTCCTGGCGGGCACGATCTTCAGCGCCATCACCTTCCTGATCGCCATCCCGACGGCCATCAAGATCTTCAACTGGATCGCGACCATGTACAAAGCGCGCATCCACCTGGATACGCCGATGCTGTACGCGATCGCGTTCCTGTGGGTGTTCACCATTGGTGGCGTGACCGGCGTCTTCCTGTCGACCATGAGCGTCGACATTCACCTGCACGACACGTACTTCGTGGTTGCGCATTTCCACTACGTGATGATGGGCGGCGCCATCACGGCGTTCATGGGCGGCCTGCACTACTGGTGGCCCAAGTTCTCCGGCAAGGTCTATCCGGAGACGCAAGGACGCATTGGCGCCGTCTTGGTCTTCGTCGGGCTGAACCTGACGTTCTTCCCGCAGTTCGTCATGGGTACGCGCGGCATGCCGCGCCGCTACTACAACTACCTGCCGGAGTTCCAGGGCCTGCATCAGCTGTCGACCATCGGGGCGTTCACGCTGGGCCTCGGCTTCTTGCTCACGGCCATCTACCTCTACGGCAGCTGGACCAAGGGCAAGAAGGCGGCGCCCAATCCCTGGGGTGCCACCACACTCGAGTGGACCTGCGCGTCTCCGCCGCCTTACTACAACTTCCACGACACGCCGGAGATCAACCGCGGCCCGTACGAGGGCTACGCGCAGCTCCGCTTCGACAAGGACATCCAGGGCTACGTGCCCGTGAAGTGAGGCCGTCCGGTTAGCTGATTCAGGAAAACGAGTCATGAGCGATACAACCACCGAGCACGGCGGACACGGTCACGGCGAGGCCGTCTACCCGTACACGCCGCATCACTTCTTCGGCGCCAAGCAGCACTTCGAATCGGGCAAGCTCGGCGTGTGGCTGTTCTTGGTTACGGAGATCCTGTTCTTCGCAGGTCTCTTCTGCGCCTACACCATCTACCGGGCCCAGCACCCGGAGGTGTTCTACTGGGCCCACTTCTACCTCGATACGTTCTGGGGCGCGGTCAACACGATCGTCCTCATCTTGTCGAGCTTCACCGCTGCTTGGGCCGTTCGCAATGCCCAGCTCGGTCAGACCACGCTGCTGCGCATCAACATCGTCATCACGATCGCCTGCGCTTGCGTGTTCATGTGCGTCAAGTACGTGGAGTACTCGCACAAGTTCCACGATGGCCTCTTGCCCGCACGCCACTTCGCGCCGGTCCACGAGGTGTGGGAGTCCGAGCACTTCGTGCACAAGCACCCGGCAGCGGCCAAGGCGGCTGCGCGCATCGTCGCCGGCATCGAGGCCCGCAAGGCCCCCGCCAAGACGGCTCTGGACACTGTGGCTCCGCGTGGTGACGCGCTGCGCCTGGTTCCCGTTTCGGAGGGCGGGCATGGGGACGCGCACGGAGCACATGCCGCTCCGACCGACCCCGAAGTCCTGGCTGCGGCCAAGGCCGCCAAGGACTCCAAGCTGGCCGACGACGTCTGGCTGGAGTCGGAGGTCAAGAAGTTGACGCCGGAGGAACGGCGCCCGCTCGAGATGGCCGGCGTGATCCGCAAGCCGGCGGACGGCCCGATCGCCTTCGCGCGCCCCGCCAAGGCGGGCATCTTCTTCAGCATCTACTTCTTCATGACCGGCCTGCACGGCATCCACGTCGCCGTGGGCATCGGGCTCTGGATCTGGATGCTCACCATCTCGATGCGCCGCAAGTTCGGCGACACCTACTTCGGCCCGATCGACTTCACCGCGCTCTATTGGCACTTGGTGGACCTGATCTGGATCTACCTCTTCCCCATGCTCTACCTGATCCACTGAGCGTGTTTCGGTCGCAAAGGTAAACCACCATGTCAGAAGAAGAGACGCGCCCCGAACCCCAGGACCTCCCGGAGACCCCGGTCGATGGCTCTCCGATCTTGTCGCCGAGCGAGCGGCCAACGGCTGTTGGTGGCGATGATGCCCTAGCGGCCATCGAGGCCAGCGCCGCCAGCGAGCCCAAAATCACCGAATCGAAGGCGCCCGCCGCCTTCGCCGCCACCGTACTCGGCGACACCTTGCCCTCAGCTGTCCGTGAGGCCTTGAGCGAGGCCAAAGGAAGCCACGGCCACGGTCACGGCGGCCACGGCGGCGGTCATGCTGCTGCTCACGGCGACGAGCATTTCGCGCACACGCTGCCGATGACGATGCTGCTTGGCGTGCTCGGCGCGCTGGTGATCCTCACGGTGCTGACGGTGGCGGTCACCTCCGTCGACCTCGGCAGTCAGGGCAATTTCATCGTCGCCATGATCATCGCCACCATCAAGGCAGCTCTGGTCATGGGCTACTTCATGCACCTGGTCTGGGACAGCAAGTTCAACGTCTTCGCGTTCCTGAGCTCGTTCCTGTTCGTGCTCCTGTTCCTCTCGATGGCCTTGCTCGATCGCGGCGAGTACCAGCCGACCATCGATCGCTTCGAAGCCGACCAGAAGACGGCGAAGTAACGCATCCGGACTGGTGGCGGGCCTGCCGAGGGGCAGGCCCATCACGACTGACTCCGACTCAGTGCCTGAGCCGCCTCAGTGCCTGAGCGCCCTCAATACCTGAGCAAAACCGGCATCGTGCTCGAGCCGGCGACGTCGAAGGACGTTTCGCCGAAGCTCGGAATGCGCATGGGAGAGCGGCGGCTGAAGCCGAAGCCTTCGGAGGGGAAGCCGAGGAGGTTGCGGTCGACGGTGCCGTTGTTGTTCTCGTCGTGGAAGACGGCGACGCTGTAGCGCCCGGGACGCACCGAGTTGAAGGTGGCGACGACGGTGCCCTGGCGGGCTTTGACCAAGCGGAGCGCCACGAAGCGTCCGGGCTTGAGCCAGTTGTTGCCATCGTAGAGGGCGACGTAGACGCGGCCGTTGCCGCTGCGGACCGTGGAGACCGGAACGGACAAGCTCGGACCGGAGTCAGCGGCAGCTGCAGCCGGCAAGAGGGCAGACAGAGCCAACGCCGCGCCGAGTAATCGCGCGAAGCGACCCCCTCTGGCACTGGTTTGGGTCCGATAAGTCATCTTGCAGATTAGCATGTCCGATCGTCCTACGCCGGGCTAGGCCCAAGGCCTTCCCCTGGCGCAGGAGAACCCGGCCCCCATGAAGGAGTCCCGGGGCCGCTTGGCTACCATGGGTCACCTTAGCTGTGGAGGATGTTTTCCCACGGTTTCGGATAGGTTCCTGTGGGGCCGTGGCAGCCGGAGGAGAGTTTTTTTCGAGAATGCCCGGAGCCGCGCTAGGTTTGGGGCAAACGGTGCGCCGAGGAGGTTCCTTTCCAGTCCTGTGTGGACTTCTCGCGGTAGCGTGTGCTCCCGGCACCCACCTTGCCGAGCCCAAGGCCGGCAGTCCCTCCGTCTCACCCGGCGCTCCGTCCACTGCGAGTGAAACCGGGCGCAAGACCCCGGCACCGGTCGAGCGCTGGAGCCTCGAGCAGTTTCGACCGGTGCTCGCTGAAGCCGAGCTCGCCCCGGTGCATGGTGCCGTGCTCGACGGGAAGGTCGAGGAAGCGGCGCGCGAGTTTGCGCGGTGGCGCGAGCAGAACCCGGGCGAGGGGGCCGTGCGGGAGCGCCGTCTCTACACGCTCGCGCTGCTCGAGCGAGAAGCCCGCGACTTTCCACGCGCCGTCGAGGCGCTGCAGTCGATACCGATGAGCTCCGAAGAGGAGCCTTGGATCCTGCGACAAGACGCGGCACTTCTGCTCGCTGAAACACTGCTCGACGCAGGCCGCTTCCAGGAAGGGCTCGATGTGTTGGGGGCGAGCGGTGCGAGAGCCCCGAGCGAGGATCCTGTGCGGCGGTCGATGCTCGTCGCGCGTGCGCGTTTGCTCTTGGGGCAAGGGCAGGAAGCGATCGTCGCCTGGCGTGAGGTGGTGTCGCTCGACCCAGCCTCGTACGAGGCGAAGGTCGCCCTGGCGGAGGCTTTGCTGACCGCGGCACCACCGCCCGCTGACGTGAGCGAGGCCCTGGGGTTGGCCGAGCCGATCGCGCTGGCCCTGCCGCCCGACGACCCCCTCGCGACGCGCGCGGACGCGGTCGTTCGGAGGGCGCGTGAGCTCGGCGCTCTACCGAGCGTGCCATCCGGGGCGGCGTTGCTCCTGCGTCTCGAGACGCTGATCGAGCAGCGTGACTGGGACGGCGCCGATGCCCTGCTCACTAAATTGCGCCCGGGCGACCTCGATTCGAGCCAGCGCTGCCAGCTCGGGTACCTGCACGCGCGCCTTTTGGCGGGGCAAAACCAGTGGGGCCTCGCAGCGGAGCGCTCGATCGACGGCGCGAAGAATTGCGGAGCTTTGCCGGAGCTGCACGCGAAGATCTTGTTCAACGCTGGCAAGTACGCCGCGGCCGACGGTCGTGACCCGACGGCGGTGCGCTACTTCGCCGAGCTCGAGCGCCTCTACCCGGAGAGTAGCCTGGCCGATGATGCGCGGGTGCGGCAGGCGCGCTCGTACCTGGAGATGGGCTCGGTAGCGCGCTTCACCGAGCTCTTGCTGGCGCTACCGGTCGACTATCCAGACGGGGATTTGACGATGGAAGGCGTGCTCGACCTCGCCCTCTACCGCATCGAGCGCCACGACTGGGCTGGTGCCGCAGCGGTCTTGGAACGGGGGACGCGCGCGGTCGAGCCTCGCGATCGCGGCCGCGGCCCCGAGGAATCGGGACGAGAGCGATACTTCTGGGCGCGCTGCTTGGCAGAGCTTGGCGACGAGGCCGCTAGCTCGAATCACTACGAGTCGATCATCGTCGAGCTGCCGCTGTCGTATTACATGCTGCACGCCTACTCTCGCCTGTACGCGGCGGACCCGGAGCGTGCCCAACGTGCCCTGGCTTCGGGGTTGCAGAACGCGCAAAAGGCGCCGTTTTCCTTTCCGCATCGACCGGAATACGACACGCCAGCGTTTCAGCGTGGCATGGAGCTCTTGCGCGTCGGTGACACGGCGCGCGGACGAGGCGTGCTCGATCGCGTCGGGCTGGCGGATGGCACGGATGACACGCTGCTCTGGGGGCTGGCGCTGCTCTACGATCGAGCCGGTGAGGTGCAGGTGGCGCACGGCATCGCGCGTGGTCGGCTGTCGGACTGGCTCGGACACTATCCGGAGGGCGACTGGCAGCGGCCCTGGGAGATCGGCTTTCCCCGGCCCTACGACGCCATCGTACGTCGCGAGAGCGCCAAAAGCGGGGTGCCGGAGTGGTTCATCTACGGCGTCATGCGCGAGGAGTCGACCTTCGACGCTCAGGTGAAAAGCCACGCCGACGCCTACGGCTTGATGCAACTCATCGTGCCAACGGCGCGCGCCATCGGAGCGAAGTATGGCTTGCCGCACTCACCGGAGGCCCTCAAGCTTCCTTCGGTCAACATCGCCCTCGGCAGCCGTGTTCTCGAGTCGCTCGCCCAGCAATTCAAAGACAACCCGGAGCTGGCGATCCCGGGCTATAACGCCGGGCCGGGCCGTCCGCGTCGCTGGCTTCGGGAACGGCCGGACACCGACTTCGACCTTTGGGTAGAGCTGATTCCCATTCGCGAGACGCGCCGCTACACCAAGCGCGTGCTGGCGAGCCGAGCCGCCTACGCATTCCTCTATTATCGGCAAGAGGCCGATCAAGCGCTGCGCTTGCCACTGCGTCTGACGCCCCCATGAGAGCGTGGCTTTTCCCCGTCTCGCTTGCAGGCGCGTGCCTGTTCGGGCCGCTCTTGAACCTGGGCGGGGCTGGGGCGGCCGAAGCGGGGGCGCCGATCCCGGTCATCGATCTGCATGTCGATCTCCCCTACCAGGTTGGTTACAAGGGGCGGGCGTTCGCGGTGGGTTCGGGCGAGTTTCGCGCCGCGGACCTCTTGCCAGCTGGGCTGGCTGGCGTCGTCTTGCCGCTCTTCGTGCCCAGGCAAGCCGAGCCGCACGGACGCACGGCTCTCGAGTTCGAGGCGTCGTACGCTCGCGTCTTCAGCGGGATCCTGGCGACGCGGCCGTATGCGCTTCCAGGCTGCGCGGTTCGGCGTGCCGGTAACGAGGCGCGGGCGGTCGAGACTTGGCTAGCCTTCGAAGGGGCCGAGCCGCTCGCTGCGGACGAGCAGGCCCTGCGGCCGTGGGCGGTGCGCGGATTGCGGGTTTTTGGCTTGGTCCACGCGCAGCACAACGACCTTGCGGAAAGCTCCGGACAGACGAGCCGCGGGCGTGGCCTGTCTCCGCGTGGGGAGCGTTTCGTGCGTGCGGTTTACGCCGTCGGTGGCATCGTCGACGTCTCGCACGCGTCCGACGAATCGACGACTGCGGTGCTCGACATCGCGCGGGAACTCGCGCGCCCGGTGGTTGCCACGCACTCGAACGCTCGCGCGCTCGCTCCTCACCCCCGCAATTTGACCGATGCGCACATCCGCGCCATCGGCGCGAGCGGCGGTGTGGTCGGTGTCAATTTCCACCAGCCCTTTCTCGATCCTGGCACCGGTCACGCCTCGATCGAGCAGGTCGTGGCCATGGTTCGGCATCTCGCGCGCGTCGGCGGCGACACGGTGGTTGCCATTGGCTCCGATTTCGAAGGCGGCATTCGCCCCGTGGAGGAGCTGAAGGGGGCGGCGCGCTACCAGGTGCTCGCGCGTGCCCTGGGTGAGGCCGGCTTCTCGCGGCCTCAGGTGGCCAGATTTCTCGCCGAAAACGCGCGGCGCGTGCTGTGCCCCTGACCGAGAGATGTTATGCCCAGCTGCCATGAGCGATTTGGATGCCCGCGCCCTCGAAGCATTTTCCCGCTACCTCTCGGACTTGCCGAGCGATGCCAGAAAGCTCGGCCGTGCCGTCGCCGACGGTAACCTGGACGTCGGCGTGCGCGCGCAGCTCGCTGGGGCGCTCAACTACCTGTTCAAGTCCCTAGACCTGATCGACGACGGCATCGAGGCCCTTGGCTATTTGGACGATGCGCTCATCCTGCGCATCGCCGTGGACCAGGCACGCGCTCGCGGGAGCCTCCCGGACGCGCTCGCTTCTCTCGCTAGCGACGCGGCCCTCGTGCGGGAGTTCCTCGGTGACTTGGGGGACCGCTTCCAGCGCTACGTAGAGGAGCTGGCTACGGTCGAGGTTCGGGGACGGTCGGTCGAGGCGATCCTCGGTGATCCGGCGACTCAGGAAGAATTCTTGGGCGAGGTGAGCGGCTGGGCTCACCGCTACGAAGCACCCACGTTTCTGGCCGAACCCAAGAACCTCGTGAAATTCAAGGCGTTTCTGGCGACCAAGTTGCCGGCTTAATCCCAGCGGCGCGGACGCGCGGGGCTAGCTGGCCTTGCGCGCTGCGTCTTCCGGAGACGCCGGCAGGGGCGGAACCTCTTCGCCGATCTCGGCCAGGAGGTCGCGTACTTCGGGTCGATTGCGCAGGTGATCGATGAGCAGCTGCGAGCATTCGACGAAGCGGCGCTCGTAGGTGAGCCCTTCACGGCTCTTCTTGGCGACCTTCTCGCGACCGACGTTCAAATCCTCTTCGACCGCCTCGGCGTAACGGCTGAGCTGCGCACGGAGCTCCTCGATCTGGCGGCGTAGATCGGCGGCAGCCGATTCCCGAGCTTCGCGACGGCGCTTGCGATTCTCGGCCCAGGCCGTCTTGGCATCGACCAGGGCCCGCGCAGCTCCGGCTCGCTCGAATAGCGTGCGCGAACCTTGGCCGAGTTTCTCGGCGTGATCGGCGGCGGCGATGTGGTCCTTGGCGGCGCGCTTCACTTCGGCCAGTTCACGCAGCGCTTGCTCCTCTTCTTCGCCGTAGCTCTGCGCTTCACGCAGAGCCTTCGACTCCTCTTGCGCCAGCTCCTCGACCTTGCGCCCGATCTCCGCACGCAGCGCACGTCCGCGCTTCTCGAGCGCCTCCAGCTTGCGGGTGTGGCTGGAGATTTCGCCTTCGAGGCCGTTGGCCTTGGCCGACACTTCCCAGATGGCGCCGAGCGCGGTCCCTACGTCCTCGGGAATCGTCGCCCCGGGGTAGGCGCGACTCACCATGCGCGAGAACAGACCCGCACGTCCGGCCCATTCGGTGACGCCGAGCGTCTTCTGCGTGGGTGCCGGCGGCAGCGCCTGCGCCGATTCGCCGGGGCCGCCTTTCTTGGCGTCCCAGCCTGGACCGTTCGGTAGCGAGCGCTGCAGGCGCTTGAGTTCCTCGAGCAGGTGATGGCCATCCCGATAGCGCTTCTTCGCGTCCTTCTCGAGCAAGCGCAGCACGATGCGCCGTGCGTCCTCGTTGCAGTCCTTGCGAATGGTGCCTGGGTCAGGGGCCACGGCGGTGCGCTGCATCTCGAGCAAGGCTTCGCGGTCGGCAGCGCGGAAGGGAAGCTGCCCCGTCAGCATCTCGAAGAACAGGACGCCGAGTGCGTAGAGATCCGACTGGGGGCTGGCCTGTTCGCCGCGCGCCTGCTCCGGCGACATGTACTCGGGCGTGCCGAAGACCGCGCCTTTCGGCGCGAGCCTCGGATCGTGAGCCAGCGCAGCCAAGCCGAAATCCAGGATCTTGACGAAGTCGGGGCGACCGCCGCGCGCGGTGAGCAGGATGTTGTCGCTTTTCAGATCCCGGTGCACGACCCCGAGGTCATGCGCGCGGGACAGTGCGGCTCCCATCTGTTCGATGATGTCGACGGCGCGATGAATCGGCATCGGCCCTTTCGCCAGCTCGTTCGAGAGCGGCGTGCCGATCAGATACTCCATCACGAGGTAGAGCTCGCCGTCGTCGGTTTCGCCGATGTCGTGAATGTCGATGATGTGGGCGTGGTCGACGCGGTTGGCCGCGCGTGCTTCGCGCAGCATCCAAGCGCGCAGATGGGTTTCGCCGCGCAGGTCGGGGCGAATCAGTTTGACCGCGACCACGCGGTCGATGAGCACGTGGCGGGCGCGATAGACGATGCCCATGCCACCCTCGCCGATGCGGGCCTCCAGTCGGTAGCGCCCTGCGATCACGCGGCCGAGGGCCGGGTCGTCCTTCTTGGGCTTCTTGCGAAGTGTCTGCTGATTCATGTCGACTTTCAGAAGGTGGCCGAAAAGATCGGAACGAGCACCCGAGTGCCCGCTTGCACTCCATCGCGCCTCTGGCCTGTCACAGGCGACAAGCCCGAGATTTCCACGGCTGGCACCCCGAGCGCCAGCGATTCTCGGTCGTATTGTGCAAGCGCCGGGGTACGAAAGACTCCTACCTGCGGCCAATTCGCGAGGTTCGATAAGGGCTGCCTCTGATCTTTGCCGATGTTCGGCGGGTGGTAGCTCGTGGCGTTGAGCACCACGATCGTGGTCGGGACGGCCAGGAGCAGGCCGGCCACCAAAAGCGTCATGGATACCGGGGTGTTGCCCGCCTCATCCAGATAGTACCCACCGACGCCGCCAGCGATGCCGCCGAGCCCGCTGCCCAGGGCGTAGGCCCACCAGGGGCGGACTTTGAAGGCGCCTTCGATGAGCATCGTGGTCTCCGCGCCGACGAAGATACCGCCGACTGTTCCGCGGATCCCGGAGGGTGCCACCTCCGTGCCCACCTGCGCCCAGGCGGCACGCGGCCCGGCGGCCAAAAATACGAGCAAGCCGAGACCCAGGTGCACGAGGCGGACAATTCTCCCTCGGGCAGAACGAGCCATCCGCGACCCTCGAGGTCGGCCCGGCACGCGGTGGAGCGGGAGAGAGAACATCGAGAG
>Ga0164309_10000162_pt1 | contig 40630 bp, 29 predicted proteins | sample Whisoiple_247_MG_FD_109984 | JGI IMG/M metagenome (GOLD analysis project Ga0164309, IMG submission 109984) | Soil microbial communities amended with fresh organic matter from upstate New York, USA - Whitman soil sample_247_MG | ecosystem: Environmental > Terrestrial > Soil > Unclassified >... | reverse complement strand
TTGGTCAGGCTGGCGTTGGTCAGGCTGGCGTTGGCTGGGGAAGGGGGCCAAACTGGGGTCGGATGCGGTGCAGGGAAACGGCGTTCACTGGCCTGCGGCTCGAACGGGTGAGGGCGTCGGCCCAGCACGATGGCGAGACGTTTCGGAATCCGACCGGGAAGGGTGCGGGGCTCAAAGGCAATCCGCTGCCCGTGCTCGGTGAGTACTTCTTCGGCAGAAATCAGCGCACCCCGCCCGGCCCGTTACCCCTCGTGCGGCCGCACGAAGCCTGGCTCCAAAGGCCGGAAACTGGGCTTCGCGTCACGTGGCTCGGTCACTCGACGCTCCTGCTCGAGTTGAGCGGCTACCGCATCCTGACGGACCCGGTGTTCGGCCAGCGCGCCTCGCCGCTCAGCTTCGCCGGGCCCAAGCGCTTTCATCCGGTGCCCGCGACGGTGGCCGAGCTTCCGCCCATCGACGTCGTGCTCTTGTCGCACGACCACTACGATCATCTGTGCGCCAGCACGATGCGCGAGCTCGCTCGGCTCCAGATGCCGATCGTGACGTCGCTCGGCGTCGGCGCGCGTCTCGAAGCGCTGGGGTTCGAGCCTGGGCGCATCCTCGAGCTCGACTGGGGGCAGCAGGCCGACGTCCGTGGCCTCTGCTTCACGGCCACGCCGTGTCAGCATTTTTCTGGGCGCAGCACGACGGATCGGAACCACACGCTCTGGTCGTCCTGGGTGATCCAGGGTGAGCGCCACAAGCTGTTCTTTTCGGGAGACACGGGGCTAACCGAGCAGTTCCGGGACACCGGCGCCGCGTATGGCCCGTTCGATCTCGTGATGCTCGAGATCGGCGCCTTTCACGAGAGCTGGGGCGACATTCACCTCGGTCCGGAAAACGCGCTGCGTGTGCTCGAGATGCTGGGTGGCGGCACCCTCCTGCCGGTTCACTGGGGCACGTTCAGCCTCGCTATGCACGACTGGGATGAGCCAGCGGAGACGCTGCTCCGGCTAGCTGGTGCGCAAGGCGCGCGCGTTCTGACGCCGCGCTTGGGGGAGGTATTCGAGCCCGCGCGCATCGAGGGCCCCAGCCCCTGGTGGCGGGAAGTACAGCGGCGAGAGCTCTAGGGGCGCTCCGTGCGCTAGCCTGCCAGGAGCGCTTCGAGCGCCACTTGGTCGTCTTCGGCCAGAGCCTGCTCGGCAGCCAAGCTTGCTTGGTCACGGTAGATACTGGCCACGGCCACGATGCGCCCGGCTTGGCGGTACCCCAAAAGGCAGTCTCGGCCCGCAATGCTACCCGCGACGTCGATCGTGTCCCACGCCTCGGCGTGGCCGACGTAGTTGATGGCCACGTCGTAGTGCTGGCTCCAGAAGAAAGGCACGAAAGGCGCGCCGGGGGGCATGCCGAGAAGACTGCGCGCGACGAGCTGTCCTTGGCGCTGTGCAACGACCCAGTGCTCGATGCGGACATCACCGCCTAGGACAGGGTACCGGGCCACGTCCCCAGCGGCGTAGACGTCCGGCGCGCTGGTTTGCCAGTTCTGGTCGACGAGGATGCCATTTCTCACCGGCAGGCCAGCAGCCTCGGCTAGTGCGGTGTTGGGCCGCACCCCGACGCCCATCACGACCAGCTCGGCCGATATTGCCGTGCCGTCGTCGAGTGTGACGGAGTCGCTGTCGATGCTCTGCGGCTTCTTGCCGAGATGGAACACCACACCGTGCTCCTCGTGCAGAGCGCGCACGAAGGCCCCGAGGTCCGTGCCAAGGATCCGTGCCAGGGGAACCTGGTCTGGCGATACCACGTGCACCTCGAGCCCGCGTTTGCGCAGAGAGGCCGCCACTTCGAGGCCGATGAAGCTCGAACCGATCACGACCGCTCGCTTCGCGCTTTGGGCCTGCGCGATCACCGCGCGGCTGTCCCCGAGCGTGCGCAGCACGTGCACGTGGGGGAGGTCCGCTCCCGGGAGATTCAGTCGCACCGGTGTCGCGCCCGTAGCGAGCACCAGCGCCCCGTAGGAAAGCTTCCTGCCGTCTGCGAGCGTGACCTCGTGTGCGGTCGGATCGAGTCCTACGGCCTCGACTCCGGGCAGCAGCGTGATGCGGCTTTTGACGTAGAACTCCGGGCCCCGTAGTGGGATCCAGGCCTCTGGTGCCGACCCGTCGAGGTAGTCCTTGGACAGGTTGGGACGGTCGACTGGGGTGCCCTCGTCGTCTCGGGAGAGCAGAGTGATCGAGCCCGCATAGCCCAAGCGCCGCAGCATCTCGGCGCAAGCGTCGCCTGCGCCGCCTGCGCCGACGATCAGCACGGAGGCGGGGCCGGTCGTGGCCTCGGGCACGACCGGCAACTTCCGCTTGTCGGTGACGTGCACGTGATCGCCCTCGCGCACGACGGTCCAGGTGTCGATCGGTCGGAGCGCTGGTGGCCCCACCGCCTCACCGGTCTTCACATCGAAGCAGGCGTGGTGCCAGGGACAGCGCAGTGTGCCATCGATGAACGCACCGTCGGCCAGCGGCGCCCCGTAGTGCGAGCAAGCAGCCGCGACGGCGAAGAACTCGCCGTGGCGTTCGAGCAGCAAAGCCGGCTCATCGCCCACTCGGCAGCGGAGCAGCCCACCTTCCGGTACGTCCGTGGTTTTGACCCCGTCGCGGAGCTCGGGGCCCGTGGGCAAGATTGGTTCACTCATGTGTCCTTACCTCCTGATGCGATCAGACCAAGAGCACTCGCGAGCTGATTTCACCGGCGACGGCGAGCAGGATGGCGGTACCGAGCGCTGGGAAAAAGCCCTTGATGGTGAAGCGACGGCTGAGCGCGCTCGTCAGCTTGAGGATGAAGGCGGCGCAGACGAGCTGGAGCGCAAAATGGAAGATGAAGCCGATGCCCAGCGTGGCGATGCCGAGCAGGACGAACAAGATCCAGCCGAACAAGAGCTGCAGGATCGAGAAGCCGGCGGCCACCGCGAGCGCGGTGAGGAAATCGCCGTCGAGCCGGACGCCGTCGAACAGCCGATCGGCCAGGAGCAGGGCAGCCGCGGCCAAAACCCAGGACACGATGAACGCCAGCACGGGGCCACGCTAGCATGGTGCGCTTTACATCCCAGCCGGCACTAGGCAGACCTCTTCCCATGGAACACGGGTTTTGGCAGGAGCGTTGGCAGCAGGGGCAAATCGGCTTCCACCAAGGGCACACGAACCCGCTGCTCGAACGCTTCTGGCCCCAGGTGGGGCTGCAAGGTGGCCGGGTGCTCGTGCCGCTCTGCGGTAAGAGTCTCGATCTGAAGTGGCTCGCCGAGCGCGAGCATGAGGTCCTGGGCGTCGAGTTCGTCGAGCAGGCCGCGATCGCCTATTTCGCGGAGCGCGGGCTCAGAGCGGAACGCCAGTTGGTCGATGGGTTCCCCGTTCTTCGCGACGCGGGGGTGACCCTGGTCGTAGGCGATTTCTTTCGAGTGCACCCGGGGGTCACCGGGACCTTCGACGCCGTCTACGATCGCGCCGCCTGGGTGGCCATCGCCGAGCAGGATCGGGCGCGCTACGTGAAGCAGCTGCGCGCGCTCCTCCGGCCGGACGGGCGGGTTCTGCTCATCAATTTCGTGCACGACGTCGGCTCCGGACCACCGCACTCGATCGACGAGCCGGAGCTGCGGGCCAAGTGGCAGGGCTTCTCGCTCGAGCTCTCCTTCGAGCACGATATCTTGGACGAGGAGCCGCGCTTTCGAGAGCGAGGCGCCACGCATTTCGTCGAGCAGGCGTGGCTGGCCTCTCGGACGTTCTGATTCAAGCGAGCTCGAAGTCGAGCTTCGTTTCCTCGGCGTGGGTGAGCAGGAACCAATCGGGGCGCGCTTGCCATGGGTGTGACGATCTGCCCCGGGCCGATTGGGTCCGTGTTGCCAACGTGTGGCGTAAACAGCGAATCCAGGGCAATCAGGCTGGATTCTTCGCCGGCACGGAACCTGCAGTCGAAGCACCGAGCTGGCACTCAATCCGTGCTGGCGAGAAAGCAGAATTTATCATGATGAACAAACTACGACTTCCTCTATTGGGTACCGGAGCTGCATTCCTGCTCTTCGTTGCGGCGGCTGGTTGCAATGGTTCTAGCGACGATGACGATGGGACCGGCGGCGCCGAGACCGGCGGCACGGGCGGAACGGCGACGGGCGGCACCAGCACCGGCACCGGCGGAGTCACGACGGGAGGCTCACCGAGCACTGGTGGTTCCGGAGGGTCGGACTCCAGTGAGGGCGGCGACGGAGGCGACGGCGGGCAAGGCGGCGCCGAAGGCGATCGCGACGAGGATCCGGTCAACCTGCGAGCTGCGGCGGACTACGTGATCCTGGCGAAGACCGCCATTTCCACGGTGGCGCCTTCGGTCATCACCGGTGACATCGGCCTCAGTCCCGCGAGCTCGGGAGACATCACGGGCTTCTCCCTGGTCGACGACGCCACAGGCGAGTTTGCGAGCTCGGTCCAGGTGACCGGGGACGTGTTCGCCGCTGACTTCGAGGCACCCACGCCGTCTGACCTCGCGGACGCTGTCGATGATCTGGAAGCGGCCTATGACGACGCGGAAGGACGCAGCGCCGACGTCACCGACCTGAGGGACGGGGACATCGGTGGCCGGACGCTCCAAGCGGGGGTCTACCGCTGGGATGACGACGTTTCGATCGATTCTGATCTCACGTTGTCGGGTGATTCGAACGACGTTTGGATCTTCCAGATCGACGAAGACCTGATCGTCGATGCTGCGACCAGCGTGGTCCTGACCGGCGGTGCGCAGGTGGAGAACGTGTTCTGGCAGGTGGCCGGTGACGTGGAAATCGGCGCGGGCGCCGATTTCGTGGGCGTCGTGCTCGGGCGTGCGTCCGTCACGGTGGACTCGGCGGCATCGCTCACGGGTCGAGTGCTTGCGCAGACGTCGGTGACGCTCGACGGCTGCTTGATCAGCGAGCCATGAAGCGGCGATAGCAGCCCGTTCCGGGCATCGAGAGACACTCGGTGCCTGGGACGGGCGCGTCTCGCTTAGCCCGACGTTGCGGCGAGGCCGGCTGCTTCGGCAAGTAGCCGAACGGAACGCAGACGGGCGGCGACGGAGGGCGCATGGTGCACGGTGATGAGCTCGTCGGCGGCGGCCTGCCGTTGGAACCGTTCGAGGTAGCTGAGCACGGTGCTGGGGCTGCCCACGGCCCGGTAGGTGAACATCTGCTCGACGAAGGCGGCCTGAGGCGTGCGCAGCAGCATCTCGTCGGGCAGCTCGTGGACGGCTTCGTCCGTGCGTCCGATCAGGTTGCGCACGACGACGCGGCGGGTGATCTCGAGCTCGGCGGCGGCCTCGTCGTCGCTATCCGCAGCGATGACGTTGACCCCCGCGATCACATGCGGCCGAGAGTGCGCCGCACTCGGGGTGAATCGCTCGCGGTAGAGGCGCACGGCGTCGTGCAAGAGCGCTGGGGCAAAATGCGAGGCGAACGCGTAGGGTAGACCGAGCGTGGCGGCCAGCTGCGCGCCGAACAAGGACGAGCCGAGGATGTAGAGCGGCACCTTGGTGCCGTGGCCGGGGATGGCCCGCACGGCGCGGGCGGGTCCGTCGCCGAGGAGCTCGCGCAGCTCGAGCACGTCCGCGGGAAACTGGTCGGAGGCGTTCGCGTCGCGGCGCAGAGCGCGGGCCGTGCGCAAATCGCCACCGGGGGCGCGACCGAGGCCGAGGTCGATGCGACCTGGATGCAGCTCCGCCAGCGTCCCGAACTGCTCGGCAATCGTGAGTGGCGAGTGGTTCGGCAGCATGATGCCGCCCGCCCCCAGGCGGATCTTCTCGGTGTGCGCTGCCACGTGCGCGATCAAAACCGACGTCGCCGCCGACGCGATGGAGGCGATGCCGTGATGCTCGGCGTACCAGACGCGAGCGTAGCCGGAGCGCTCGGCCAGCCGCGCCAGCTCGACCGACCCCTGGAAGCTCTCGGCGATGGTTTCGCCCGGGCCGATGGCCGCCAGGTCGAGTAGGGAGATGGGGACGTTCAACATGGGGAAGGTTCGACGCTAGCGCAGAGCGGCCTTGCTCGAGCGGCCTTGGCCGATGAGGCCGTAGCTCTTGAGCTTCCGGTACAAGGTTGCCGATCCGATGCGAAGCTGCTCCGCCGTGTGGGTCTGGTTACCCCCGTTCAGGTCGAGCACCGCCAGGATGTACTCCTTCTCGATCTCTTCGAGCGGTCGCACGCTTCCGGTCGTGGGCACGGGCGTCGGGAACGCTTGCCGGATCTCTTCGGGCAGGTCCTCGAGCTCCACTCGACTTCCGCGGCCGAGCGCCACGGCACGCTCCATGGCGTTCTCGAGCTCGCGCACGTTGCCAGGCCAGTCGTAGCGCAACAGCTGGTCGGCGGCCCCCGGCGTCAGGCCCAGGACCTTGCGTTTCATTCGCAGCGCCGCGTCGGCCAAAAGCACGCGAGCCAGTGGGAGCAGGTCGTCCCTGCGCTCACGGAGCGGTGGGACGTGGAGCTCGACCACTTTGAGCCGATAGTAGAGGTCTTGCCGAAAGGCACCGCTGGCGACGTCCAGGGCGAGGTCGCGATTCGTGGCTGCGAGCACGCGGACGTCGATGCGCCGGCTCTTGTTTTCCCCCACGCGCCTCACCTCGCGTTCCTGCAGCACGCGCAGCAGCTTCACTTGCATGCCCGTGGAGATCTCGGCGACTTCGTCCAAGAGCAGTGTGCCGCTGTTGGCCGCCTCGAACAGGCCCGGTCGATCCTGGGTCGCCCCCGTGAACGCCCCGCGCGCGTGGCCGAAGAGCTCGCTTTCGAGGAGCGTCTCCGTGATCGCGCCGCAGTTGATGGCGATGAACGGTCCGGCTGCACGGGTCGATTCGTCATGAACGAGCCGTGCAACCCGCTCCTTGCCCGACCCGCTCTCACCCGTGATGAGAACCGTGGAGTCGACCCCGGCGACTCGGTGCGCCAGCTCGACCAGCTGCCGCATCTTCGGGCTCTTGGCGACGGTGCCGAGCGGTTCCTCGATGTCGGGCGCCACGCGGACCAGTGCTCGCCGGCGCTCTCGGAGCTTCCGTTCGGCCCCTTTGAGGGTCTCGGTCACCCGATGCAGTGAGACGTCCAGGCATTCCTGCAGGCGATTGGGCTCGAAAAAATGGAGCTCCTCGGCTCGTTCGTCGCCCCACTCCTGGCGGGTGCGGCCGAAAAGGTGGCAAGCCTCGTCGCCTTTGCCCATGCAGCGCCCTTCGAGAACGTAGGTCTCTTTGCCTGAGGTTCGACTCAGGTAGCCGCTCATGAGCCCGCAGATGGTCCAGCACACGCTCAGGTCGGCACGACCGAAATGCAGCAGGTGTTGTTCCGCCTCGTAGGAGGCGAGGAGCGTGACCCCTTCCTTGGACAGGGGCCCTTTGCTTCCTGGCTGGAGGCGGAACAACCCCTCCAGGGCGTTGATGCGAGTCCCAGCTCGGTGCCAGTCCTCGTCGCTCTCCCAGTTGAACTCGGCGTGCAGGGCGTCGGCCATGCGCCAGCCGTGAGCGAAACCAAACTGCGTGAGCACGGTCCGAGCGGCCGTGAGACCGAAGTTCTCGACCAGGTATTTGCGCAAGAGGCCCATCGCCACGGCGTCGATCAAGAGCGCGCGCTGTCCTGCGAACAGGATCACACCGCCTTCGGGGTCGAGCTGGAGCAGCTCCTTGTGGTCCAGGTCGTTCCAGCGCACCGAGCCTCGAGTCCTTCGAATTGATGGAATGGCTACTTCATATTGATTGACAAAGCCAGAGCCGGGAGGCGGGTATCGCTGTAAATAGCTGAATAGACGCGTGTTTACGACCTGGCCTGCGTCTTGCGTAGGTGCGTGTCGACGGACGTCGGTGAGGCGTTCGTCACTTCACCGGGAGAGAGACGACATGGGCGCCAAAGAGATTCTGTTCAATACCAACGCGCGCGCGCAGATTTCGAGCGGGCTCGATGCACTCGCCAACACCGTGAAAATCACCCTCGGCCCCCGGGGTCGCAACGTCGTCCTCGAGCGCGCGTGGGGGTTGCCGATCGTCACCAAGGACGGAGTCACCGTCGCCAAGGAGATCGAGCTCGACAACCACTTCGCCAACATGGGCGCTCAGATGGTGAAAGAGGCCGCAGCCAAGACCTCCGACCTGGCGGGCGACGGCACGACCACCGCGACGGTCCTCGCCCAGGCCATCTACAGCGAGGGCGCGAAGCTGGTCGCCGCCGGTGCCAACCCGATGGACATCAAGCGCGGCATCGACGCCGCCGTCGAGACGGTGGTGGCCGAACTGAAGAAGGCCTCCAAGGCGACCAGCGGTCGGACGGAGATCACCCAAGTCGGAATCATCAGCGCCAACGGCGACGAGCTCATCGGCGGGCTCATCGCACAAGCGATGGAAAGCGTTGGCAAAGAAGGCGTCGTCACCGTCGAGGAGTCGAAGACCATGGAGACCACGCTCGAGCTCACGGTGGGCATGCAGCTCGATCGCGGCTACCTGTCGCCGTACTTCGTGACGGACAGCGAGAGGATGCAGCTCGTTCTCGCCGATCCCTACATTCTCATGGTGGAGAAGAAGGTCTCCAGTATGCAGGGTCTCCTGCCTCTGCTCGAGCTGGTTGCCAAATCGGGCAAGCCGCTGCTCATCCTGGCGGAAGACGTGGACGGAGAAGCACTGGCTACGCTGGTGGTCAACAAGCTTCGCGGCACCCTCGAGGTCTGTGCAGTCAAGGCGCCTGGGTTCGGGGTCCAGAGGACGGACATCCTGAAGGACATCGCCATTGTCACCGGTGGTCGGGCCATCACGGAGGACCTCGGCCTCAAGCTGGAGAACCTGACGCTCGAGGACCTTGGTCGAGCGAAGAACGTGACCATCGATAAAGACAGCACGATCCTCGTCGATGGAGCAGGACAAAAGGCCGAGATCCAAGCCCGGGTGAAGGAGCTCGGCCGGTTGATCGAGGACAGTACCTCGACGTACGCCTCCGAAAAGCTTCGAGAGCGTCTGGCCAAGCTCGCGGGCGGCGTGGCCGTCATCCGGGTTGGTGCGGCCACGGAGACCGAGATGAAGGAGAAGAAGGCGCGCGTCGAGGATGCCCTTCACGCAACCCGCGCCGCCGTGGAGGAGGGCATCGTCCCCGGTGGTGGTGTCGCGCTACTCCGCACGCTCCCGGCCTTGGAGAGGCTTCTGCGCAGCGGCGACGAGCAGTTCGGCGTGAACATCGTCCGGCGCGCGATCGAGGAGCCCTTGCGCCAGATCGCGCGAAACGGTGGACAAGAGGGCGCCGTGGTCGTCGCGAAGGTCCGCGCGGGTACGGGAGCCTTTGGCTACAACGCGGCGTCGGACAAGTACGAGGACTTGGCACTTGCTGGGGTCATCGATCCGACCAAGGTCGTGCGAGTGGCCCTGCAGAGTGCAGCTTCCGTCGCGTCCATCATGCTCTCGACCGAGGCGGTCATCGTCGCCGGGTCGCGGCGGAAAATGGCAGGCGCCGGCGCGGACATGGGTGGGTTCTAGAAGGCACGCCGATGATCACGATTCGTACGGCAGAGGAGCGAGAGCACGTACGACATCGCAGGCACGAGGTGTGGCACACCTTTCGAGGCGGGCCGGCTGATGTGGCCGCAGGCTTCGGGGTGCTTTCGCGCTTCGATGAAGAGCGCATCCCACCCGGTGGCGCGATCTCCGCGCGAGAACAGCTCGATTCCGAGGTCATGACTTACGTGCGGGAAGGGGCGCTGACGCGCGAGGACAGGCCGGGTCAGCCGGAACTACTCCAGGCGGGCGAATTTCGGCTTTCGACCGCTGGACGAGGTACTGACCAGGTGTCGACCAACGCATCGCCGCGCGATTGGGCGCATGTCTTTCGCATCTGGCTACGTGTTGGCGACGCAGGCCTCATGCCCGGCTGTGCCCAAAAGCGGGTTGGTTCGGCCGAGCGGCGCGGACTCTTGTGCCTGGTTGCCTCGCCCGATGCGCGACGAGGCTCGCTACGCACGCATCAGGACGCCCTCGTCTGCACGGCGCTCTTGGATACCGGGCAGCATGTGGCTCATGAGCTTGCGCCAGGCAGGAGCGCCTGGCTCCACCTCGTGCGAGGCGAGGTGACTCTCGGTGATCTCGTGCTCAGTACGGGCGACGGGGCTGGGTTCGCCGCCGAGCGTGCCGTGTCGCTGATTGCCAGGGAGGCGAGCGAGCTTTTGCTGCTGGACCTTGGTCAGGTCTCGCTGAGCGACGCGGTCGGAGTGTCGGAAGCATGAACGTCACGCTGGACCTCCTGCGTATCGTGGAGCAGGCGCACTCACTGCCCCGCATCCTGGAGGCAGCGGCACGTGTGATCGCACAGCGTCTGAGCGCCGACGGGTGCTTGGTCTTTCTCATCGACGAGCAGGGCGAGCTCGTTCGCAGCGCCGTCAACCGGTCGAGCTCGTCACGGAGTGGCGACCAGGTGGAGGCGGCCGCGCGAGAGCTGGCGGCCGTTGTGATCGCCGATCGACGCGTCGACAGCACTCGGGGAGAACCGTTGCTTCTGGCCGCGCCCATGCTCCTCCGTGACCGTGTCGTGGGCGCTCTGGTTCTTCAGCGCATCGGGCCTAGCGAGTTCAGCGTCGACGATGGTGTCGAGCTGGGCACGGTTTGCGCCCAACTCGTTGGAATCATCGAGAATGCGCGCATCATCGATGCGCTCGACCGGGGCGATCTTCCGCTTCCCCGAATGGCCCCCCGCGTGGCGGTCACGAGGTCCAGCGATGGGGAGCTGACACTCGAGGGTGTGGGTGCTTCTCCCGGCGTCGCGATTGGCCCGGCGGTCTTTCGTGGCGCGTTCAGGCTCGACCTCTCCGGGCGTGCGGAGCGTGCCGGAGAGCCTGCGGGCGAGCGATCACGGGTGCGAACCGCTTTCGAAAAGGCAAAAAACGACATTTCGGGGATTCAGACTGCTGCCGCGCGCGCAACCGACGAGGAGCAGGCGCTCATTTTTGCCTCTCACATGCTCTTGCTCAACGATCCTATGCTCCTTTCGCGCATCGACGAGGAGATCGCTCGCGGCATGAGTGCACCCGTGGCGCTCGCTGGCGCTTTCGGCGAGTTCGAGGCCCGGCTGCGCCTGGTGCCCGATCCGTACATTCAGGAGAGAGTCGACGACGTCGATGATCTGAGGAGTCGCTTGCTCGATCACCTCCTCGAGTCCGACAGGCGTTCGCGTTTTGGGGCAAGTATCGTCATCACGAACCGCATCCACCCGTCGCTGGTGGTCGAGCTGAAGACCGAGGGGGCTCGCGCTCTATTGACCGAGAGCGGAGGCGAGACGTCGCACGGCGTTCTCTTGGCACGGGCAATGGGTATCGCGGTGGTCACCGGCATGCCCGAGATGTTTCTTTCGGTGCGACCTGGGGATCAGGTCATCGTCGATGGGACGACGGGGATCGTCATCGTGCGTCCCCGGGACGAGACCGTGAGTCGCTACGAAGAGAAGCGCCGACGCGTCGAGCGGGTCAGGACCGAGTACGCGAAGTTTCGGGACGTTCCTGCGCGCACCAAAGACGAGGTGCGTGTGACCTTGCATGCCAACGTCGGTCTCGCATCGGACCTCGCCGTTGCGCGCGAGAACGGGGCCGAGGGCATTGGACTCTATCGCACCGAGTTTCCTTTCATCGTTCGTGACTCCTTTCCGACCTGCGCCGAGCAGGTGAAAATCTACGCCAAGGCCTACGAGATCTTTCCGAAGGGGCCGATTCATTTTCGGATTCTCGACCTCGGCGGTGACAAGTTCGTGGCGGGAGGCGGCGTGGCGACGGCGCGCGGCGCCTTCCACGGCTACCGCTCGATCCGCGTCCTCTTCGATCACCCCGACGTGCTCAGGGATCAGGTGCAGGCACTGGCCCTAGCCGCCGCTGGCCGGCCCCTTCGCATCATGATTCCGATGGTGAGCTCCCTCGACGAGCTCCGCCGCATCAGGGCGATGATCGCGCAGAGCCTCGCCGGCCTGGGCGAGGCGCACGCCGGAAGCACGCCCGAGATTGGCGCGATGATCGAGGTCCCTGCAGCCGTCGAGCTCGCGGCGGACATCGCGGCGGAGGTGGATTTCTTGTCGATTGGCACGAACGACTTGATGCAATACGCGTTGGTGGTCGATCGTGAAGACTCGCGCATGGCTCGGGTGGGCGATCCCTATCACCCGGCCATCTGGCGCATGATAGCCCGCGTGACTGCTGCAGCCCGTGCTGCAAACAAACCCGTCGCCGTCTGCGGGGAGATGGCGGCGCGCCCCGACATTGCGCTAGCGCTCGTGGCTTTGGGGGTGAATTCGCTCAGCGTCGTTCCAACTGCGCTCCCCGAGCTGAAGCAAGCGCTGGCGGGCGCGAACGTCGCTCCGATGCGTCGCGCGATGGAGGCAATTCTAGCGCTGTCCGATGCTCGCTCGGTCGCGGCTGCCCTCCGAGAGGCCCGACTTGCCTAGCACCCAGCAACTTGCCCGGACGGCAAACGTGAGCGGAATTGACACAGGTGGGGCAAACATCGCGTCCCGGCGGGACACCGTGCGAAAAGCGACGGTGGGTGTGGCGTTGATCTCGGCGCTCGCTAGTTCGGGCTGCAATGGCGCCAGCGAACGACGCGAGCGGGCCGACCGGGCCAGTGCCGAGCTCGTGATCAAGCCGAGCGACCCGACGAGAACCCACGAGAAGTACTTGCGAAGGCTGCAGACCAAGCTGGTCGACCTGGACCTCGACATCGCCAAATTGGCGTCGCGCGCGCGCATGGAAAGGCCTGAAGGCCGCAAGCACAGCGAGCACGTGCTGGCCGACATTCGGACCAAACGGATGCGCCTGGCGAACAATGTCCGCGCCTTGGGCCCGACGGCGGCAGAAGAGTGGGATGAGTCGCGCATTCTGGTGGAGAGGGAATGGATCGAGCTGAGCCAGCTCGTCAGTCAGGCATTCGTGACCGCCAACCTGCGCGTGCGGTCGTACTGAGGAGCGGCACGGAAGGTGCAGGGAGTCGGATCATGAACAATTTGCGATTCCTCACTCTCAGCTCGACAGCTGCCTTCCTGCTCGCCTCGGTCGCCACCGGGTGCGGTGACTCGGGTACCGATGATGGTACCGGCGGCTCTGCAACCGGCGGCTCTGGAACCGGTGGCTCTGCGACCGGGGGCTCTGCAACCGGTGGCTCCGCAACCGGCGGCTCCGCAACCGGCGGCTCGCCAGGCGACGGCGGACTCGGGGGTGCAAACGGTGGCGACGGTGGAGCCGGCGGCGACCGGAGCGAGGAACCAGTGGACCTCGGATCTGCCGCAGACTTCGTGATCCTCGCCAAGAGCGCCATCTCGACGGTGCCTACCTCTGCGATCACCGGAACCATTGGCGTGAGCCCTGCCGCAGCGACGTACATCACCGGGTTTTCCTTGGTCGAAGATGCCACTGGAGAGTTTGCGACTTCGCCTCAGGTCACGGGAAACGTGCTGGCCGCCGACTACGACTCACCCACGCCGTCGGACCTGACCGCTGCGGTGGGCGACATGGAAACGGCCTTCACGGACGCTGCCGGACGCACGGCAGACGTCACCGAGCTCGGCGCCGGCGACATCGGTGGGATGACGCTCGAGCCCGGTGTGTACAAATGGGGCACGGGCCTCCTCGTGCCGACGGACGTCACACTTTCCGGCAATGCGAACGACGTCTGGATCTTCCAGATCGCCCAGGATCTGACGGTTGATGGCGCCACCAGCGTCTTGCTCGCGGGCGGTGCCGTCCCGGAGAACGTCTTCTGGCAGGTCAGCGGGCAGGTCGAGATCGGGACGGCCGCGCATGTCGAAGGGATCGTGCTCAGTCAAACATCCGTGACGCTGGCCACGGGCGCATCGCTCAGTGGTCGCTTGCTCGCGCAGACTGCGGTGACCCTCGACGGCAATGTCGTGGTCGAGCCGGAGGACTAGCGCCGGACCGAGCCGGCGCGTTAGCCCGTTTGGCTCAGGAGCTTCCAGCCGAGGCCTAGGACCGCACTGGCGGCTAGGGTCTTCGGCAGGCCGAGCTTGAAGCGGAACATGGCGAGCATCGCGAGCGCAGCGAGCACGGCTGCGGCGAGATCCACGCTGGATAAGTCGGGCACGTAGAGCCGTAGCGCGTGTTGGTGCCGCTCATCCACCTGCCTGAACACCACGTGCAAGCCGAACCACAAGGACAGGTTCGAGATGACCCCGACCACCGCGGCGGTGATGGCCGAGAGCGCCGCTGACAGTGAGCGATTGCCGCGCAAGGCTTCGATGTACGGCGCGCCGAGAAAGATCCAGAGGAAGCACGGCACGAACGTGACCCACACGGTCATGAGCGAGCCCAGCACGCCGGCCACGAGCGGTGAGAGCTCGCCCGGGTGCCGATACGCGCCCAAGAAGCCGACGAACTGCACTACCATGATGAGCGGCCCCGGCGTCGTCTCGGCCAGGCCGAGCCCGTCGACCATCTCGCCGGGCAGGAGCCAGCCGTAGGTCTCGACAGCTCGTTGCGCGATGTAAGCGAGGACGGCGTAGGCGCCACCGAAGGTCACCAGGGCGGCTTGCGAGAAGAACACACCTTCGTCGAAAAAGACGGATTCGGTGCCGAGCGTCAGTCGAACGAGGACGAAGGGCAGGCTCCACAGCAGGAGGCAGAGGGCGAGCACGCGGAGGGCGCGTGCGCTGGACGGGTTGGTGTGGGCGAGCTCCCCCGCCTCGGCCATGCGGTCGATGACGGTCCCATGCTCTCCCGTGACCTGGGCTTTCGTGGGCGCAGGGAAGGCGGCGGGGAAGGCGCGACTCCCGAAGTAGCCGAAGAGCCCGGCCGTGAGCACCACGATCGGGAACGGGACGTCGAAGAAGAAGATGCCCACGAAAGCGAGAGCCGCCAGGACCAGCATGAGCCGGGTCTTGAGCGCTCTCTTGCCGACGCGCAGCACCGCCTCGACCACGACGGCGAGAACCGCCGCCTTCAGCCCGAAGAACAGCGCGGCAATCGCTGGCAGTTCCTTGTAGCTCGCGTAGAGCACGCTGAGGCCCAGAATGGCCGCGAACCCCGGCAGGACGAACAGGAGGCCTGCCGCGAGCCCGCCGCGCGTCTTGTGCATCAGCCAGCCGATGTACGTGGCCAGCTGCTGCGCCTCGGGACCGGGCAAGAGCATGCAGTAGTTGAGAGCATGTAGAAAACGCTCCTCGTCGATCCACTTGCGGTCCTCGACGAGCTCCTTGTGCATCAGAGCCACCTGGCCGGCCGGGCCGCCGAAGCTCAAAAGGCCGATCTTGGCCCACACGCGGAGCGCGGCGGAAAAGGAAATCTCACCAGGCATGCGGGCCGGAGGCTAGTCGCCCGGCTCGGTTGCTCACAAGCGCACGGAGCGAAGCCGGAGCGCATTGCCGATCACCGACACCGAGCTGAAGGCCATGGCGGCACTGGCGAACATCGGGCTCAGGAGCAAACCGAGGGCCGGGTAGAGCACGCCAGCTGCCAAGGGGACCCCCGCCAGGTTGTAGATGAAGGCGAAGAACAGGTTCTGCCGGATGTTCTTCATGACCGCTTGGGACAGTCGCCGGGCCCGCACGATGCCGCCAAGGTCGCCACGGACGAGTGTCACCCCCGCGCTCTCGAGCGCCACGTCCGTGCCGGTCCCCATCGCGATGCCGACGTGGGCTAGGGCGAGCGCCGGCGCGTCGTTCGTGCCATCGCCTGCCATGGCGACCATGCGCCCCTGCGCCTTGAGCGCGGCGATCACGTCGTGCTTGTTCGCGGGCAGGACGTCGGCGTGCACTTCGTCGATCCCGAGCTCTTGGGCCACGGCGCGCGCCGTGGCTTCACTGTCTCCGGTGGCCATGACGATGCGCAGGCCCAGGCTCTGGAGCTCGCGCAGCGCGCTCGGGGTCGAACCCTTGATGGGATCGACGACGCCGAGCAGACCTGCGAGCCGACCGCCCGCGGCTAGAAAGACGACCGTCTGACCCTCGGCCCGGAGCTCATCGGCCCGAGCCTGAAGAGGCGTGGCGTCGATGCCGCGCTCCTGGAGGAGCTTCCGATTGCCCAGAAGGACGTCCTCCCCCTGCACTTGGCCTTGTAGTCCTTGGCCCACGATGGCGCGGAAGTTCGAGACTGCCGGCACGTCGAGACCCCGCGCAGCCGCTCCTTGGGTGACGGCAACCGCGAGCGGATGCTCGCTCGGCTTCTCGAGGGCAGCGGCCAACCCGAGCACGCGCGTCTCCTCGAACCCGGTCGCCGGGACGATGGTCGCCAAGACCGGCTTGCCCTCGGTGAGCGTCCCTGTCTTGTCGACGACGAGTGTGTCGATCTTCTCCAGGAGCTCGAGCGCTTCCGCGTTCTTGATCAAGACGCCAGCCTGGGCGCCGCGCCCGGTGCCCACCATGATCGACATGGGCGTGGCGAGACCGAGCGCACACGGGCAGGCAATGATCAGCACCGCCACCGCGTTGACGAGCGCGTAGGCGAGGCGAGGCTCCGGCCCGAAGAGGCCCCAAGCGAGCGCCGTTGCGACCGCGACCAGGACGACCGCCGGCACGAACCAGGAGGAGACGAGGTCGGCCAGGCGCTGGATGGGCGCGCGGCTGCGCTGGGCTTGGCTCACCAGAGCCACGATGCGCGCGATCAAGGTATCCTGACCCACGCGCTCGGCGCGCAAAACGAGGGTTCCGGTTCCGTTCAGGGTGCCGCCGGTCAAGCGCGCGCCCGCCGTCTTTTCCACCGGAATCGGCTCACCCGTGAGCGCCGACTCGTCCACCGCGCTGGTGCCGTCCATCACGACCCCGTCGACCGGGATCTTCTCGCCGGGTCGGACGCGCAGGCGGTCACCGACAGCCACTTGGTCGAGGGGGACGTCGACCTCCGTTCCGCCCGTTTCGATGCGCCGCGCCGTCTTGGGACTCAGCCCGAGCAGGGCTCGGATCGCGCCCGAGGTCGCGCTGCGGGCCCGGAGCTCGAGCACTTGGCCGAGCAGGACCAAGGTCACGATGACCGCAGCTGCCTCGAAATAGACGGGCGGCATGCCGCCCTGGGACATCGACTGGGGCAGGGTATTCGGAAAAACCAGGGCAAAAACGCTGAAGCCAAAGGCTGCTCCGGTGCCGAGCGCGATGAGCGTGAACATGTTCAGGCTTCGGTTCACGAGAGACGCCCAGCCGCGCTCGAAGAACGGAAAGCCACCCCACAGCACCACGGGGGTTGCGAGCGCAAACTGAAGCCACGGCAGGCGATCGGACATGCCGAGGAGCATGGTCGGCACCGCCAGCCCGAGGCTGATCCAGAAGCGGCGCTGCATGTCCTCGAGCTCCGGATTGGCCTCGTCCTGGGCGGTGACCACGGCCGGCTCGAGAGCCATGCCGCAGATCGGGCACGCGCCGGGACCTTGGCTCACGACCTCGGGATGCATCGGGCACGTGTAGATCGCGCCCTTTTCGGCCGCTTTCGGCTGCGCGCTCTCGGTCGGTGGAGGCTCCCCCAGAAACGCGGCTGGATCGGCGGCAAACCTCTCCCGGCAGCGCGGATTGCAGAAGTAGTACGTGGTTCCGCCGTGCTCGAACGATCCCCCGCGCGCCGTCGCCGGGTTCACGGTCATGCCGCAGACGGGGTCCTTGGCCGTGGCGGCCGGCAGGGACGCGGGGCCGTGGGAGTGATCGTGGTGCGAGGGACCGTGTGAATGGTCGTGCGGGTGGGTCATGCGGCGAGGGGCTCCGGGGGCGCTGGTGGATGGTCGGTGGGCCGCTGGGCGCGGCGGCGCAGCACTGCGTAGGCGACGAGCAGGGCAAGGCTCGTGCCGAGCGCCGACAGCGTGACGCCATCGAGCCAGCTCGGTGGGGCAGCCAGGTAGAGCTTCGCGCCCGCGCCAGCCAGTGCCAAGCCCGCCGCAATCTTAGCGCCGAGGACGTCCAGCTCGAGCCAGCGGAGGAGCGGATGGTGAGCCGCTTCGAGCTTGTGCCAGAGGAGCTGCTCGCCGCGCCAGTACGTGTAGATGACCGGGATGATCTCGAGCGTCAGAAAGGCGCTCGTGACCAGGCCGCCGACCATCGGTGCGGCGATGCGTTTCATCACGTCGGCGCCGCTGCCCTGCGCCCAGAGCAGTGGAACCAGGCCGATCAGCATGGTGCTCACGGTCATCAGCTTGGGCCGCACCCGCTGGATGGTGCCTTCTGCGTGCGCCAAGATGATGTCCTCGAGCGAGTTGATGTGGCCGGCCGCTCGCCGGCGTTCGTAGGCGTGGTCGATGTAGACGATCATGACCACACCCGTTTGCGCGGCCAGCCCCACGAGCGCGATCACGCCCACCCAGACGGCCGTCGACAGGTTGTAGTCGAGCAGCCAGAGGGCCCACACACTGCCCACCAGGGCAAAGGGCACCGAGAGCAGCACGATCATCACCTCCGTGAAGTTCTTGAATTGGAGGTACAAGAGGAAGATCGTGATCAAGAGCGCGATCGGGATGAGCACCTTCATCCGCGCTTCCATCTCGGCCAAGAGCTCGTACTGGCCCGTCCACTTGAAGTAGTAGCCGGCTGGGACCGCCAGCGCGCCGGACTTGCGGGCCTGTTCCACCGCCGATTTGGCCTGATCGACGTAGGTGCCGACGTCGTGGTCCGCGCCGATGTCGACGTACACGTAGCCGACCAACAGGCCCGCCTCGTCGCGGATCATGGGCGGCCCGGACGCGACCCCGACGTCCGCGACGGCGCCCAGGGGGACCTGTCCGAGAGCGCCGGTTTGACTCGGTAGGGGGATCGAGACGTCGCGTACGGCTTCGAGGCTCGTGCGGAAGTCCTGGGCGTAGCGGACGTTGACGGTGAAGCGGTTGCGGCCTTCCACCGTGGTCGTGATGGGCAGGCCCCCGAGCGCCGACTCGATCACTTCGTTCAGGTCCTCGATCTGAAGGCCATAGCGGGCGAGCTGTTCGCGCTTGGGCACGATGTCCACGTAGAGGCCACCGACCGAGCGCTCGAACAGCACGCTACGCGTGCCGGGCAGCTCGTGCAGAGTGCGCTCGAGCGAGGTGCCGATGCGCTCGATTTCGGCCAAATTCGCGCCGTAGACCTTGATGCCGATGGGCGTTCGGATGCCGGTCGTCAGCATGTCGACGCGGTTGCGGATGGGCTGAGTGAAGGCGTTGGTCCAGCCCGGCATTTGCAGGCGAGCGTTCATCTCCGCCACCAGATCCTCGCGCGTCATCGGCACCTGCTCGGGGGCGAGCTTGTCGAAGAGCGGCTCGAGGAAGCCGGGGACTTTTCCGGAGTGCCAGCGCTCCACGTGCTTCTTGCGCCACTCGGCGTGGGGTCGCAGGCGCACCACGGTCTCCACCATCGACAGGGGCGCTGGGTCGGTCGGGGTCTCGGCGCGTCCAATCTTGCCGAGCACCGACAGCACTTCGGGGAAGCTGCGCAAGACCTCGTCCTGCCGCTTCAGCTGCTGCCTCGCCTCCTCGATGGCGATGTTCGGGAAGGTCGTGGGCATGTAGAGCAGATCGCCCTCGTCCAGCGGGGGCATGAACTCACTTCCGAGCTTCTGCGCGATGGGCAGGGCCGACAGCAGGGCCATCAGGCCGATGAGCACCGTCGTCTTTGGGTTGTGCAAGGCCACGTGGACGAACGGCTCATAGACGCGGCGAATGGCACGCGAGACGGGGTGCCGAGCCTCCGAGAAGATCTTGCCGCGGATCAGGTAGTCGCGCAGCGCTGGCGCCACGGTCACCGACAAGAGCGCGGCCGAGAGCATCACGAACGTCTTCGTGTAGGCCAGCGGCTTGAACAGCCGGCCCGCCTGACCGCTGAGGCCGAACACTGGCAGAAAGGAAACGGCGATGATGAGCAGCGAAAAGAAGATGGCGGGGGTGACCTCGCGCGCGGCTTCGGCGAGCAGGCGCGCGCGCTCCGCAGCGCTCAGGTCCTTCGGTGCGCCCTCGAGCTTCTTGTGCGCCGCCTCGACCATCACGATCTCGGCGTCCACCGTGGCGCCGATGGCGATGGCGATGCCGCCGAGCGACATGATGGTCGCGGGGATGCCCAGGAAATACATGGGGATAAACGCCGTCGTGACCGCGAGAGGCAACGAAATGATCGGCAGAAGAGCGCTTCTGAGGTGGAGCAAGAACAGGATGATCACGAGCCCGACCACGATCATCTCTTCGGTGAGCGCATGCTTCAGCGTGTCGATGGCGCGCTCGATCAAGTCATTTCGGTTGTAGACGGGGACGACCTCGACGCCGTCTGGCAGGGTTGGTCGCAGCTCGGCCAGCTTGTGCTCCACGCGGTCAATCACTTCGAGCGCATTTTCGCCGTAGCGCATGACCACGATGCCGGACACGGCCTCGCCCTGGCCGTCGAAGTCGGCCGCGCCGCGGCGAATGTCCCCACCCAGCGTGACGTGGCCGACGTCGCGAACCAAGACCGGCGTGCCCCGTTCGGCCCGGATGACGATGTTCTCGACGTCCTCGGCTCGGGTCAGATAGCCCCGCCCGCGCACGAAGTACTCGCGCTCCGACATTTCCAGGACGCGCGCGCCGACGTCGGCATTGGACCTTCGCACCGCGCGTACCACGTCCGCGACGCCGAGACCGAAGTTGCGCAAGCGCACCGGGTCTACGGTCACCTGGTACTGCTTCTGGTAGCCGCCGACGGAGGCCACTTCGGCGACGCCAGGCACGCTGGTCAGGGCGTAACGCAGCGAAAAATCCTGCAAAGCACGCAGCTCGCCGAGGTCGAGGCGCCCGGAGCGATCGACCAGCGCATACTGGTACACCCAGCCGATGCCCGTCGCGTCGGGGCCGAGCCGTGGGCTGACGTCTGCGGGCAGTCGGTCTCGGACCGTGCTCAAATACTCGAGCACTCGCGAGCGCGCCCAATAGATGTCCGTGCCTTCCTCGAAGACGACGTACACGAAGCTCATGCCGAACATGGTCTGCCCGCGCACGTCGACGACGTGCGGAGCACCCAGTAGTGCGGTGACCAGCGGGTAGGTGACCTGGTCCTCGACCAGCGTGGGCGAGCGGCCCATCCACTCGGTGAAGACCACGACTTGCGGATCCGAGAGGTCCGGAATCGCGTCGAGCTTCACATGACGCATCGCCGTCCCGCCGGCGATCGCCAACGCAATGGCCGCAAACAAGACCAACCCGCGGTACTTGGCCGACGTCTCAATGAGCCAAGTGATCATGAGCGCCTGCTTGGGTGCCAGTGAGCGAGGTCTGCAAGCGACTCTCCGAGTCGAGCATGAAGCTGCCGCGCGTCACCACGCGCTCGCCGGCGGTGAGACCGGTCGTCACCTGAATGCGTCCGTCGCGCAAAAGGCCCGTGGTCACGCTGCGTGGTTCGAAACGGTCGCTGCCCACGAGGACGTAGACGTAGTCGTGCTCTCCGGTGCGAATGACGGCGTCGCGCGGGACGAAAAGGCCCGGTGCTCGAGGCAAATCGAACTCGACGTCGCCGAACTGTCCCGGTCGCAGCTGGCCATCGGGATTCTTCACCACGAACCGCACCCGCGCGCTCCGCGTGGCCTCTTCGAGCAGGGGCTCGATCAGGTCCACCTTGACGAGGAGCGGCTCGGCCGCGCTGCCCGAGATCGAGAAGCGCGCTTCCGTTCCGACGCGCATCGCGCCGAGGTCTCGCTCCTGCACGCTGGCGACGATCCAGAGCTTGGACAGGTCGGCGATCTCGTAGAGGACCGTCTCTGGCTCCGCGCGCGAGCCGAGGATCGCGCCAGCGCGGGTGACGACGCCGCCGGCGGGTGCCCGAACCGCGGTGGCGCGAATGGGCTGACCGGTCCGCAGCACCTGATCGATGTCCGCCGAGCTCAGTCCGAGCAGCTCGAGGCTGCGCCGCGAAGCGGCGCCGAGGTCGGTGCCGCCCGCGCTCGGCATCCCGTCCTTGGGCGCGTTCCAGCGACTGACGGCGAGAAACTCCTCCTGGGCGCGGTAGATGTCCGGGCTGTACACGAAGGCCAGCGGCTGGCCAGCGCTGACTCGAACGCCGGACTCTCGCACCGCCACTTGCTCGACGAAGCCGGGCGCCCGCACGCGGACTTCGGCGCGGCCTGTCTCCGGAGCGCTGAGCACGCCCGGCACCCGCAGCCGGTCGCCGACGCTGGAGCTTTCGACCAGCGTCGTGGAGAGGCCAGCGGCACGCTGCTTGTCTTCGGAGAGCGTCACTGGGCTGACGTGGTCTGGACTCGGTCCGCCCGAGGGAGCCGCGCGCGCGGCTTCACTCTCCTGCCGAGCTTCGGGGATCGGCACGAGATCCATGTGGCAAATGGGGCACTGTCCGGGATCGTGCGAGCGGACCTCCGGATGCATCGGGCAGTAGTAGCGATCCCCGCCGTGGTCCGCGTGCTCATCCCCGCTTGGTCCCCAATAGGTCCACACCGTGGTGAGGGCGAGCGCCGTCACCAGCGCGAGCAGCAGCCAGCGGACGGCGGCCATGATCCGCAGGGAACGATGGCTCGGGCCACTGCCGACTTCCTCGGTCGTCATGGCGTTTTCTCCAGGATCAGGGGCACCCTCGGCAGCGGGGCGCCGACCGCCCGTTCCAAGCCGGCGACGCTGCGCGCCAGGTCACTCTCGAGGACCGCGACCTCGAGCTCGAGGTCGAGCACCGAACGGGCGACGTCCACCCACTCGAGCAAGCCGTCGCTACTGGTGGACAGGGAGGCCCCGAGCGCGTCCATCGAGCGGTGGGCGGCCGGCAAGCTCTGTTGGCTGAGGATGACGAGCTGCTGTTCGAGGCCAGCGAGTGCGGCGTGTGCCTGCGTCACCTCGGCCTGAGCGCCCTGCAGGTCACCGTCCCGCACGGCCCGCTCGGCCTGAGTCTCTTCCTCGGCTTGGTCCACGCGGTGGCGACCGGGGCCCCAAAACCAGGGCAGGGACATGGAGGTGGTGAGGCCGAAGCCGGGGCGCATGCTCGGGTCCTGCCAGTAGCCGAGCCCGGCCATGAACTCGGGTACTCGTGCCTCCGCCACCGCCGCGGCATGCCTGGCCTCGGCCGCACGGATGCGTGCGTCGGCGGAGAGCAGGCCGCCACGATGGGCCTCGGCCCGCGCCAAGAGCTCTTCAATCGTGAGGCGCACGGTCTCCGGCGGGGCCTGACGTGGCTCGGCCAGGGGTGCCAGCGGGGGGCGCCGCAGGAGCGCATTGAGCGTCGCGCGCGAACGCTGGATGTCGCTCGTCGTGCGGGCGAGCCCGCGGTGGACCTTGGCGACCTCCACCTCGAGCCGCGCGATGTCGCGGAGACCACCGCTCGTCGTGATGCGGGCCCGCGCCACCTGGGCCATCCGGTCCAGGAGCTCGAGCTGCTCGGTCAAAAGAGCCTTTTCGGCGAACGCTTGCTCGTACTCGGCGAAGGCGTCAGCGGCAGTTTGCGCGACCAGGTGCTCCTCGCTTCGCAGCTCGAGCAGGAGCGCCTGAGCCTCCTCGGCCATGGCGCGTGCACGAGCGTCGAGTGAGCCGGCCGCTGGGAAGCGTTGACGCAGCTCGACCATGTACATGTCGGCTTCGTTCAGGGAGTACGGCCGCTCGAGCGGCAGGTTCCAGATCTCCAAGCCGAGCTCGGCTGGAGGGAGGGACCCTTCGGCGCGCCCGGCGTGCACCAGGGCCCGCGCTCGATGTGCGAGTAGGGTGAGGGTCGGACTCTGGGCCACCGCCGCCGCCACGACCGTGGCCTCGTCCAGGGGCTCGGAGGGGTCGAGCTCCGGCGCTGTCGCCTTGCTGCTCGACTCCCTGAGCGGCACCGCGGCCGCCTCGTAGGACTGGTCCAAGAGCCGGCCCGTCTTCGAGGACACGCAGCCGGTCACGGTGCCCAAAAGGAGAAGCTGGGCCAGGAGGCAGGGCCAGAACCCCCGCACGGCTGAAACGTTCACGCAGGATTAGGCGGCTCGGGGCGCCTGCGTGACAGCAAAATCGGCACCAGGCCCACCCCGAACCCGACGCCCAGCCCGACGATGCCGCCGTAGCCGATGCACGAGCAGCCCATGGCGCCGGTCAAGAGCGCGAGCGCGCCTGCTGACAGCCAGTACCAAGGGCCGGCTCGGCGCTTTTGGCCCACCCAGGCCACGACGAGTCCTGCCAGAACCCCACCGACCGTGCACGCCGGGACACAGAGCGACGTGCAGCCGTCCGGCCCGCAGTAGTGCATGTGGTTGGCACAGAGCGCCATCGTCAGAGGCACGAGCCCCGCGGCGACCCCCGGCAGTACGGCCTTCTGCGGATCGCGGCCGTACCACAGCAGGATCGCCCCGAGCGCAAAGGCTCCCACGCCGAGGGCTACCGTCGCGCCGGGACGGTGGGTCATGCAGGCGGCCAGCGGGACGATGAAGAGCAGCGGCGCCACGCCCAGGAGGGCCTGACGCACGCGCGCGAGCTCGTAGCCACGCCGAGCCCGTCGCTCGAGAGCTGCTAGGTCAGTCGAGGCCATAGACCTTCTTCCATGCCTTGCGCAGCCGATCGAGCGCGCGCTCCCGACGTTTTCTCAGGGTTGGCCCCGAGGCGGACGTGGCCTCGTCCCAGAACGTGGCCACCAGCGTCTCGCGATCCGTCTCGGACAGCTGGCCCAGCGCTTCGAGGGCAGCGCGCGCCAGATCCTGCTGGGCGAAGGCTTCCTCCGGGTGCTGCCCGCCGCGCTCGTCGATCGCCACATCGACCTCGCGCCGGCGTGTCCGCTTGCGCAGGAGCGTGCGGCACTCCCAGCCGGCAATGGCCAGGGCCCAGGGTAGGGCGGGCCGGGTCCGGTCGTAGTCGGAGGCGCGCTGGAGGATCTTCACCAGGGCTTCCTGGGCGGCGTCGGCCGCATCCGCCTCGTTTTGGACGAGCGAGCGGCACAGGCGCTGGACGGGTGGCCACAAGAGCTCGAAAACACCCGCAAACGCCTCGCGATCGCCGCTTTGCAGGCGCGCCATCAAGGCGTCGAGCGGGCTTTCTTGCATGGGCGAGTCGAACCCTAGCCCTGAAGGGGCCCTGAAAGGAATTTTCGAGCATGGCCGGGTCATCGGTCTAGGCCGCTCGGGGGCCGAGCGTGACGGCAGGCCCAAAAAAGAAAACAGGGGCCTCCCTTGCGGAAGACCCCTGCCTGGTTCGACCGAGCCGAGCCTTACGGCAGCGGAACGAGCGAGACGTCGTCGATCAAGAGATCGCCGGAGTCGGCACCCACGAAGAGCAGGAGGTTCTCGATCGAGCTGCAGCCCGTGAGATCCACGACGCCCGTGAGCTGCTTCCAGCTGCCGTTGCTGACGGTGTCGCCCTGCAGCCAGGGGTAGCTGTCACCGCTGGCGCCGTTGCACCGCTGGATTGTCTGGAGCCTCACCGCACCGGAGCCCGCGGCGAGAGCCTCGACCGAGACCCAGGCGGTCGCCTGGTAGCGCTTGCCGGGGGCGACGAGCGCCTTGATGTCGCGCCCGATCGCGCCGAAGTTCATGGTGGTGCCCTTCAGGCTCCACGAACCGCCGTGCGCGCTCGTGCTGATCCGAGCGAGCGTGCCGTAACCCCAGCCGCCCCAAGCGCCCTGACTCGACTCGAACGTGCCGTCCGGGATGAGGTTGGACGAAGCGCCGCTGTTGTCGAGGATCTGCACGTCGTCGACGTAGAGGTCTGACCCCGCGCCGCCTTCGACGAACAGCTGAACCTGCGTCACGGTGCAATTGGGGATCGACAGCGTGCCGGAGAACTGCACCCACGTTGCCGTGGCGCCACCGGGCACGCTCGTCGGACCGGCGATCCAGGTGTAGACCGGCGACGAGCCTTGGCAGGTGACTGCTTGGGTCACGTTGATGGCCATGGCCGAACCGTCCGGCGACTTGAGCGATGCCCACAGGCTGAACGGGTAGTTGGTTCCGGCCTTGATCACGCTCGTCAGGTCCGAAACCGCTGGCGAGTTCCCGGTACGGGGAGCGATGAGCAGGCTCTTGGTTCCGCCGTGGAAGCGCTCGGTCGTCGCGGTGGCCGTCGCCGTGCCGCCATACGTGTACCAGCCGCTGGTGCCGGACTCGAACGTGCCGTTCTGGACGATGTTCGAGCTCGTGACCTGACGAACCGAGAAGTGGTCGAGGTAGAGATCGACGCCAGCGCCGGGTCCTTCGAGCCAGAGCTGCACGTTGGCGAGGGGGCAATCGGGCACCACGAGGTCCCCGGCGAACTCCACCCAGCTGCCGTCCGTGACGGTCTTGGTGTTGTCCCAGCCGCCGAGCTGACCGTATTCGGTCGACCCCCCCGTGCATTGCAGGGCCGTGCTGACCTTCAAGGGCGACGTGGCGCCGCCGATGGTCGCGCGGAGGCTGACCTTGTACGTCTTGCCAGGCAGGACGCTACTGGTGATCTGCTTGGCCAGGGGGCTGTTGCCGGTGCGACCCGTCATGGCGAGTGAGCGCGCGCCACTGGCGGCGCGAGCCGTCGTGTTGGCGATCGTACCCGCTGCCCAGCTGAAGAAGCCGCCCGTGGTGCCCTGCTCGAAGTCGCTGTCCGTGACCACGTTCAGGCCGGTGCCCGTCGGTGCAACGAAGGCGATCTTGTCGACGTTGGAGCCGCCGCCATTGAATTTCAACAATAGGTTGTTCGTCGTGGCGATGGGCGCCCAGGGGATGGAGACCGTCTGCAACGTGCCCCAGCCGCCCGTGGGCGCGAGCGGCACGGTGGCCACTGCCGCGCTGCCGACGCTGCCCAGGTGAACGCTCAGCGAAATCGGGCTCGAGCCGCCGTTGGCGTAGGTCACGCTCAGCGTGTCCCAGTTGGCATTGAACACGACCTGGTCGTAGCCGAACCACGAGCCGTCGCTCGCGTAGGCGACCACGTTGCCTGCCGGCAAGAGGTTGTGCGCGGAGTCGTACTGCTCCGCCTCGAGCGTGATGCCGCTCTGATCCCCCGTGTGCGGCACGGGCACGATCTCCGGCACTGGGCAGCTTTCGTTACCTGCGCGGTAGCACTCGATCCAGGTCAGGGCCGGGCGCAGGCTCTTGTCCGTGCGGATGAGGTACGCATCGGTCTGCCACATGTTGCCCTGGAGGTGTCCCCAGTGGGTGATGCCGAGCACCGATGGATTCGACGAGAAGATCGTGAACACGTCCCGCATGCGGCCCGCCTGGCGCGCGTCGTCTGCGAAGTTCAGGTCCAGCTCGGTGATGTAGAGCGGCAGCCCCGTCGCCGACAGCGCGCCGAGGTTCGTCTCGAGCACGGAGAGCTCGGGCGCCCGCTCGTAGAAGTGCCCCTGTTCGCCGATGCCGTCGATGAGCCCGCGCTCCTGCAAGACCTGCACGATCTCGAGGTAGTCCGCGGTGGTGCTCGCCATCGTGAGCACCGCGTAGTCGTTCAGGATCAGCTCGGCGTTCGGGAAGTGCTGGCGCGCCATCTCGAAGGCCGTGACGACCCAATCCCAGCCCGTCTCGCCCGCGCCACCGAGGGCAGCGGCGTAGCTCGGCGGCGCGTGAAGCGGCTCGTTCACGACGTCGATCAGCTTCACGTTGGGGTAACGCTCGGCCAGAGCGCCCATCCACTCGTCGATCTCGGCCAGCTGTTCGCTCTCGGACAGGCCAGCGATCCAGGCGGGCTGCTGCTGTCCCCACACTAGGGTGTGCAGCTTGAAGACGACGCCGTTTTCCTCGGCGTAGTCGTAGGCCGTGTCGAGATCCGTCCAGTTCATCTGGTCGCGGGTGGCCTCGACCGAGCCCCACTTCCCGGCGTTACCCGGCGTGATTTGCTCGAAATGCGCCGGAATGTCCACGTAGTCGGCAGCCGTCGTCACAGCGGTACCGAAGAATTGGTTGTCGATGGCGACGAGCGCGCGCACCGTCTCGGAAGCCTGGTTGCCCGTGAGGTCGTAGGCAGTCGCCGTGTAGCGGTGGCGACCGTTGAGGGCAGCCGTGACGGGCACGGCGAAGGTGAACGGTGCCGACGTATCGGTGCCGAGGGTGACGCCATCCTGGGCGAAAACGACCTTGGTGAGGGCCACGTCGTCGGCGGCGACGGCGCTCAGGCTCAGCGTGCCCGGCGCAGTGAAAAAGTCTTCGCTGGCGGTCAGCTGCACGGTGGGAGCCGTCTGGTCGCAATTCGAGCCCGAGCTCGACACGACGTAGGTCACGAGCTGGGTGTACTCACCCTCGAACTTCAAATTGAAGCGATAGGCCTTGCCGCCGAGCACGTCGGAATCCGTGTCCTCCATGTCGTCGAGCGACTCGGCCGCGGGGACGGTGCTGAGCAGGTAGCCGCCGTCCACTGCGGTGAAGGTGCCGTGCGCCACGTGCACGAGCTTGGCGGCGCCAGCGCTGACGAACACGGTGAGCCCGGTCGTCTGAATCTGCTTGAGGTCTTTGACCTTGAGCTTCGCCTTGAAGCCCTTCTTGTTGGTCTTGCCGATCTTTGCGGTGACGGTGTAGCCGCAGTTGACCACCGTCGCGGCTTCGGTCTTGCTGCCGAGCTCGCCCTCCAGGCCCTGGTCGACAGCGCAGCCGGCGAGCGCCGCGGGCGCCAGGCACAGCGCCAAAAAGCCGGACCATGTTCGCGCGGCGCGCCGCGGAAATACGATTGAATTCAAAGTCATCTGTTGAGTCCCTCTCGCGTCCCCCGGAAAAAATTCCAGACGTAGGACGCCGCCCTACATAGTATGCAAGGGGCGAGGCCGCCACGACTCCGACCGAATGTTTCAGGACGCGCGGCACCCGCAACCGAACCGTCGTGATTCAGGCCCAAAGAGGTCCAGGACCACAGCCAGTCCGATCAGCGCCGCAGGAATTGCGTACCAGGCCGACCGGTCGACCAAGGACAGATAGGTGCTGACGAACATGTAGCCGAGGAAGACCGTGGCGGCGCGCCCGGCCCAGCAGAGAACAACGGGAACGTGCTGTCCGTAACGCCGTGCGAGCAGCGCAACACCGGCGACGAAATAGAAGAGCGCGAAGATGCCCAGCACCGCCCCAAGGCCGCCCGCATCCGCGACGTCACGTCCACCGGGAAACATGCCTTTGCCGCCCGTCTGCAGAACTCGAGCCGTCACGACACCGAAGTGAATCGTGTGAGCGACGATGAAGACGAGGAACAACGCTCGCGCACGGCGCCGCGCGGCGGCGGAAAGAGTCGGCACGATGAGGGCTGCGGCGAAGAGCAGCGCCGACAGCCGCGCTGTGAACGGAACGGCGAGAGCAAGAGCGGCGGCGTCCAGGTCATCCTCCTTCGGGCGTGGCGCGCGTCCGGGTGAACAGGGGAAGGATGAGCGAGGCGAAACCGCCCACGACGACGTGCATGGGCATCACGAGCGCATCGAACCCTGCCGGCTTGGGCGTCCCATCCGGCAGGGTGACGTCGAAGACGCTTTGGAAGGTCGCGAGGGTGATGGCCCACGTGACGAGGACGAAGATCGGCGTGGCGCGCTCGGTCAGCCGCGCGAGGACGCCGTAGCCGAGCCCTGCAAGCACGGGCGGGAAGAACGACGCCACGACCACGCTGCCCAGGGTGGGTTCGGCTCCCGCGTACGCCACTTGGGCGGTGAAGAGGGCAAAGTAGAGGCTGTTGACCAGCGCGCCGATGGCCCCGGAGAGCGCTCCGCCCGCGAGGAAACGACGCAGGCTCGGCCGCCCTTGGCCGGCCTCAGTCATCGACCCCACCCCGATGCTTGAACACATCGAATGACACTGACGCAAAAGGTTGATGTGGTCAACCTTTGATGTTGGCATGTTTCTCGGTTAGTCTCGACTCATGGTGCGGAAAGCCAAGCAGACGCCGAGCAGTGCCAGCCAACTGGCCGAGTTCGCCACGGCACTCTACGGGCTGGTCGAAACCTTGCGCGCCGAGCACGACGAGGCTGCTGCGGCGGTGGGTCTCACCGCTCCGCAAGCCATGATCTTGATGATGCTGTCCGAACCGATGTCGATGCGGCAGTTCGCCGAACGCATGGGCTGTGACGCGTCGAACGTTACGGGCATCGTCGACCGACTGGAGGCCAAGGAGCTGGTCGTCCGCTCCACCGACCAAGCCGATCGCCGGGTGAAACGCATCGCTCGCACCCAGAGCGGCGACCAAGCCGTCGCCAAGTTTCAACGGGAGCTCGTGCGCGCTTCCTCGCTGGCGCAGCTCTCCCCCCGCGCGCAGCAGGGATTGCTCGCGGCCTTGCAGGAGGTCCAGAGGCCCAAGAAAAAGTAGCTCTACTTTCTCCAGTCGGCGCGGTCGAGTCGGTAGACCGCGCACTCGTCGTCGCCGAACACGCGGCGCTCCACGAAGCGAAACCCCAGTCGCTCGTAGAACGGGTGGACCCGCACGTGCGTAACCAGCGGGTCGACCAGCACGGCCTGAACCTCCGGTGGAGCGAAACAGCGCTCGAGCGCGAGCTTCATCATCTGCGTTCCGTGTCCGCGCCCCAGGTCTCGCTCCTCGCCAATCCAGATGTCGACCGCGCGCAGGTTCTCCGGGCAGTCGCCCCAGTAGTGGCTGTCCTCGCGTGCCGGGTCCATGATCTGCAGGAACCCGAGCGGGCGACCTTCGAGCGTGGCGATCAGCTGCTCGCGCCAATCGGGGCTTCTGGCGAGCTCTTCCTCCCAGCCCCAGTCGTCGTCGGTGGCAGCCAAGACATGCGGCTGCGCGCTCCAATGGCGAAGGAGCGTGAGGTCGGCGAGAGTGGCGGTTCGCAAACGCATGGTGACGCCTAGTTCAGCTTCGCGGCGAACTCGTCCAGGAGCCCGTCCTCGTTCCAGCACACGACCGCGCCGGCCCGGCTGAGCGCGCAGGATTTGTTCAGGCTGACGGCGACCTCGACGAAGTCCCCGCCCGGCGGCGAGAAAATGGGCTGAAACTCCCCATCCACGATGGCAAAGCAGCTGAGCGTGCCGCTGGCGTCGATGACGCAGCGCCGATCGCCAGCTCCGCCCGAGCCCGTGACGAAGTCACCTGCGAGCTCGTAGGTCGCTCCCTCCTCGGACCACGAGGCGCAGACCAGGTCACCGTCGTCCCGGATGCCGCACGGGGTCACGTTGTCGTCGACGAACAGGAAGGAATAGTTGCCCGGGAGGAAAGGCCCCTCCTCGGGCTCGAACTGGTAGTAGATCTCGCCCTCGCCGGTCAGCCAGAAGGCGTTCGTGTCGGACAAGGCGACCTGCCGGACGTCGTCAACCGACAGGTCCCCGCTGCTGGGGCCTGTGCAGCTGAGCTGGCCTGCGCAGAGCGGACAAGCGATTGAGCTGTCAGAAACGGCAAAGTCGGTGCAGTCGGTCCCACCGAGCGCACCCACCGCAAAGGCCAGACCCTGGCTCTCGGTGCAGCCGATGGTGCCGTATTCATCGATCCAGCACACGGCCAAGGGTTCCCCCGTGGACGACGTGTCGTCCGGTAGGCGAAGGGCCACGATGAACTCAGCCAATTGCGTCGGGTAGTCGAGCTCCGGCGACCACGTTTCGTCGCCGCCGGCGCACTTGAGCTCGTCTTCGCCGCGCACCGTGCAAACGACACCCATCTCCTTGTCGGACGCCAGCAGCCGCACGCACGCCTCACCTTGGAGCTCGATCTCTCCGCACTCACTGCAGGTGTAGGTTTCGCCTCGCTGACTGCAGCCGACCTCGTGCGGCTCGCACTCGGGCACGATACCTGGGCAGAGGGTGCCGTCCCCACCACTGCCCTGGCCACCGAGTGCGGAGGCATCTCCACCCGTGCCGCCGCTCTCGCTGCCGCCGCTCGACGACTCACCGCCGCTCGGGCTCACGCCGCCGCTGGACGTCATGCCGCCTGCCGGACCGCCGCCGCCGGGGTTCTGCCCACCGGCGCCATCCGCCGACCCGGGAGGCTGGACCTGCCCGCAAGCGAGCACGAGCGCCGTCCCGAGCACAAAAAAGCGAAACGAACCCCGCACCCTGCCAGCATTGCAGCGCGCCTTCGTGGTCGCAAGCTATGCTCCCCGGCCATGAGTCTGCTTCCCGTCTCTACTGTTCCGGTCACTACCGTTCCGGTCAGTGTCCGGCCCGTCGTCCTGGCCCTCTTGCTCCCGGCGTGTGCTGCTTCTGCGCCGGCGCCCGCGCCTCAGTCAGCGCCGGAAAGTGCCGCCACCACGAGTGCCGCAGCTGCCCCCGCCAAGCCCATTCCCCCCGCGATCAACCCTGGCGCAGTGCTCGCCGTGCCGCTGCTCGACGATCTCGAGGACGGCAATCACCAGACGGTCATCGCCGAAGGGCGCGGCGGCTACTGGTACACCTACGCGGACGAGACGTCGAAAGTCGAGCCGAGCGGAACCTTCTCGCCCACGGCCGGAGGTGCCGAGGGCTCGGCGTTCGCGGCACGCATGCAGGGCCAGATCGGCACCAAGCAGTACCCCTACGCCGGCATCGGCTTCAACCTGACGGACCCGATGGATCCGTACGATCTCTCTTCCTGCGAGGGGATCTCGTTTCGCGCCAAAAAGGGCTCGGCCGAAGCGGTCAGCGTGGTGCGGCTGAAGGTCGGCGACGTCTACACCGTGCCCCAGGGCAACGTGTGCAAGGCTTGCTACAACGACTTCGGCGAGGACCTCACGCTCACCCCGGAGTGGACGCTCCACGAGGTGAAGTTCGCCGACATGCGGCAGGAGGCTTACTGGGGTGAGCCCCGACCGAAGCTCGACGTGAGCCGCGTCTTCCAGGTGCAGTTCTTGGTGAAGGATCCGAGCGCGCCTTTCGACGTGTGGCTCGATGATTTTCGCCTGCTCGGCTGCAAGGGCGCGAAAGCACCGTAGAACCTCAGCTGCCGTCGCGCAGCCGGTAGCCAACGCCGGGTTCCGTGACGAGGAGCCTAGGTCGGGACGGATCGTCCTCGACCTTCTTGCGTAGCTCGGCCATGTGCACGCGGACGTAGTGGGTTTGATTGGCGTAGGCAGGGCCCCAGACGTCCTTCAGGATGTGCCTGTGCGTCAGTACTTTGCCGGCGTTCTGCGCCAGGAGCACGAGTAGCTTGTATTCGATCGGAGTGAGGTGCAGGTCTTTGCCCGCGGCCGACACCTCGCGGCGATCCAGATCGATCTTCAGTCGGTCGAACTCCAGCACTTGGACCGGTGAAGCCCCGGTGACCGTCTGAGCATGCCGCAGGGCCACGCGCATGCGAGCCAAGAGCTCGTTCACTCCAAAGGGCTTGGTGAGGTAGTCGTCTGCGCCTGCATCGAGTGCCATGACCTTGTCATCCTCTCGCCCCCTTGCGGAAAGGACGATGATGGGCACGCGGCTCGACTCACGCAGCTGGCGCGTCACTTCGATTCCATCTCCGTCGGGAAGGCCCAGATCGAGCAGCACGAGCTCTGGATTGTGGCTTGCGACCAAAGGCGCCACTTCTGCGGCTCGCTCGGTCTCGATGACCCGGTACCCGTGTGACGTCAGTGAGGCCCGAATGACCCGCCGCATCTGCGGCTCGTCTTCCACGACGAGGACGAGCGCACCGATCGCGGTCATGCGGGCTCGTCCTCCGAAAGGACTGCCGGGGGCGTCCCAACGTTGCGAAGCGAGATTCGAAAGATCGCGCCGTGGCCGGTGCGGCTGTCGCCGCTGATGGTCCCGCCATGCGCTTCCACGATGCCCTTGCAGATGGGGAGTCCGAGCCCCACCCCCGACGCCCGGCTGTGGGGGCCACGGTAGAAGCGCTCGAACACGCGTGTCTCGGCACCTTCGGGCAGGCCCGGCCCATGGTCTTCGACCTCGATCACGATCGCTTCATCGGCCTTCCGGGCGCGGATCTCGATCGGGCTGCCGCTCGGCGTGTACTTCTCGGCGTTCTCCAGCAGGTTCACGAATACCTGCTCGAAGACTACCGGATCCACGAAGACCAGGGGGACGTCGGGCTCGATCGCTACCGTGACCTTGCGGCTATCCAAGCGCGTTTCGAGCCGACCCAGCGCGGACCCGACGATTTCTTCGAGTGGTACCCAGTCGCGCCGGAGGGCGACCCCGCCCGAATCGAGCCTCGTCATGTCGAGCAGGTTGGCCACTAGGCGCTCCAGGCGCTCCGCCTGGTCCACGATGGACTCGATGAACTCCCCCCGAGTCGAGGCGGGGAGGCTGTGATCGTCGCGAAGCGACGTGGCTGCACCCGTGATCGAAGCCAGAGGTGTGCGAAGGTCGTGCGAAACCGCCGACAGTAGCGACGAACGTGTCTCCTCGGCTTTCGCCCGCAGCGCCGCGCGTTCGGCCTCTTCCGCTAGCCGCACCCTTTCCAGTGCAGTTGCGACTTGCCGAGCCAGCACGTCGAGGAACGCGCGCTGGTCGGCGCGGAGCAGCCCCTTGTTCTTCGGCACGAGAGCGAGCACGCCCAAGCGCGACGAACCGGCGCGCAATGGCATGCAGAGCGCCTGGGCCCCAGGGAGCGTATCCGTACCAGACCCAGCGAGCTCGTCGTGTTCGAAGGCCCACTTTGCCACGCCGAGGTCCTTGCCATCGAGCGTGGTCCCCTCGGGCGCCTCGCCGAGGGCTGCGAGGCCGCCCTCGCCCACGGGTCCGAGCACGATGGCCTTTGCTTGGAAGACTTCCGCCGCGTGACGCGCGGCGATCGCTGCGATCTGCCGCGGCTCATGGGTGGACGAAAGTTCCCGGGTGAGCGCGTAGAGCACGGTGGTTCGCTCCTCACGAGAACGTGCATCGAGCTCCTGTCGGCGCAATCTCCCCGCAAGCTCGCTCATCGCGAAACCGACGCCGAACATCACGGCGAACGTCAGAAAGTAGTGCCGGTCATGGACGGAAAACGTTTGGTACGGCGGGACGAAGAAGAAATCGTAGCAGCCGACGCTCAGCGCCGCGGCGAAGGCGGACGGGCCACGGCCGAACCAAACCGCGGTCACCATCACCGTGAGCAGGAACAGCATCTCCAGGTCCGGCAGGTGCAGACCCAACTGCAGGAGCAGGGCGACGCCCAGGGTTCCTGCAACCAGAAATGCGGCCGCCGCGTAGTGCTGGGGCGGCGCGTACGTTTGCGGCGGTCGCATGTCGGGTGGTGAAGTGTCCCGCGCAGGGTCGCCACTGATGACGTGAACGTCGATCTCGCCGCTGCCGCGCACGATTTCGGATAGCAGCGAGCCGCGCAGGCGATCCCGAAAGCGGGAATGCGTCGGTTTGCCGATGATCAGCTTGGTGACATTGTGCCGACGTGCATCCTCGAGAACCACGCGGGCGACGCTCGTCCCCGTCAGGCGTTTGACCGTGCCCCCCAGAGCCTCGGCAGTGCGCAGATGGGCCTCCAGTCGCTCTCGGTCCGCATGACTCATCGGCCGGGACGTCGCGACGTCGACGTAGCAGGCGACCCACGGGCAGCGCAGTCCCGCTGCCATGCGGGCGGCCGAACGAATCAATCGACCGGAGCTCGGAGCCGGGCCCACGCAGACCAAGACCCGTTCCCCTGCGGGCCAGGTGGTGGCGACCCCATGCTCCTCGCGGTACTCGAGCACGTCGTCGTCGACGTGCTGCGCGGTGCGTCGCAGGGCGAGCTCGCGGAGGGCGAGCAGGTTGCCACGCTGGAAGAAGTGCGCCGTGGCCTGTTTTGCCTGTTCCCCGAGATAGACTTTTCCCTCCCGGAGTCGCTCCAAGAGCTCTTCGGGCGCGATGTCCACGAGCTCGATGGCGGCGGCGCGATCCAGCACCGAGTCGGGCACCGTCTCTCGCACGTCCACACGAGTGATCTGCGCCACCACGTCGTTCAAGCTCTCGACGTGCTGCACGTTCATCGTGGTGAGCACGTCGATGCCTGCCTCGAGGAGCTCCTCCACGTCCTGCCAGCGCTTCAAATGGCGGGAGCCAGGTGCGTTGGTGTGCGCTAGCTCATCGACGAGCAGCACCTTCGGCTTTCGCGCCAGCGCTGCATCGAGATCGAACTCCTCCAGCGTCCGCCCCCGGTAGTCGATCTTCTGCCGAGCGAGAAGCTCGAGTCCCAGGACCATCTGCGCGGTGTCGCGACGTTTGTGGTCTTCCACGATGCCGACCACGACGTCGACCTTCTGGTCGCTGACCAAGTCGCGCGCCACCTGCAGCATGCGGTAGGTCTTGCCCACGCCGGGGGCGAAGCCGAAGAAGATTCTCAGCTTGCCGTGTTTGGAGCGAGCTTCCTCTTCTTGAACACGGCGCAGGAGCGCGTCCGGATTGGGGCGCCCGTCTCCTTCTCTCCGCTCGGAATGGTCGGTCACTCGCTCCTGTCGCGCCCCTGTTTCATTTCATCTGGTCCATGGCGAGATTCAAGTAGAGGACGTTGACTCGCGGTTCACCGAGCACCCCGGCTAGGCGTCCCTGCTCGTGCCGGTGCACCAGCTGTCGGACGCGGTCCTCGGATACGCTGCGCGCCTTGGCGACTCGCGCCACCTGGAGCTCGGCATTTTCGACGCTGATGTCCGGGTCCAGGCCGCTCCCCGAGCGGGTCGCAGCGTCCGCCGGGATCACCGCATCTTCTGGCAGGCCGTTCTCCTCGCGGTAGGCTTTCGCCAAGTCTTGGAAGCCAAGGTACGTCTCGTCGACGTCCGCAGTCACGGGGTCATCGTCGATGCCATTGACCAGCTTGTCGCTGGTCGGCCCGAGGTTGGTGCCGCTCGAGTTGGCGGCGTCGTAGCCAACGCCGGCCGCCGAAGGCCGGGGATGGAAGTACTCGGGCTTGCTGAAGCTTTGGCCGATCAGCGCCGAGCCGACGACGTTGCCCTGGGTATCCCGGACCAAGCTGCCATTGGCCTGGCTCGGAAAGACGGTCTGTCCGATGGCCCAGATCACCCCGGGGAAGGCCAAACCGGTGAGCACGATGAAGAAGGCGGTGAGCACGAGGGCGGGACGTAGATGCTTCATGTTCAGGCGAGCCTCAGGAGGACGAGCAGATGGTCGATGACCCAAATGGCTGGGAACGGCGCGATCACGCCCCCGACGCCGTAGATGAGTAGGTTCCTCCGCAAGATGGAGACGGCGTTCGTGGGCCGGTACGCCACGCCGCGGAGTGCCAGCGGGATCAAGAGGACGATGATGAGGGCGTTGAAGATCACCGCTGCCAAGACCGCCGACTGCGGGTTGGTGAGGCGCATGAAGTTCAACATCCCGAGCTCCGGGTAGGTAACGAAGAACATGGCGGGAACGATGGCGAAGTACTTGGCCACGTCATTGGCGATGCTGAACGTCGTGAGCGACCCACGGGTCATCAGCATCTGCTTGCCGATCTCCACCACCTCGATCAGTTTCGTCGGGTTGGAGTCCAGGTCGACCATGTTGCCGGCTTCTTTCGCCGCCTGAGTCCCTGTGTTCATGGCGACGCCGACGTCCGCTTGGGCAAGGGCAGGAGCGTCGTTGGTGCCGTCGCCGGTCATGGCGACGAGGCGCCCTCCCGCCTGCTCTTTGCGAATGAACGAAAGCTTCATCTCCGGGGTCGCCTCGGCGATGAAGTCGTCGACGCCGGCCTCCGCGGCGATGGCGGCCGCGGTGAGCGGGTTGTCACCGGTCACCATGACCGTCTTGATGCCCATCTCACGCAGCTGTGCGAAGCGTTGCTTCATGCCACCTTTGACGATGTCCTTCAGCTGGATCACGCCGAGCACGCGGCTGTCTTCGGCGACGACGAGGGGCGTTCCGCCTGCGTGCGCGATGCGCTCCACCTCCGCTTGAACGTCGGCCGGGAAGGTCCCGCCGTTCTGCTCGACGAAACGCCTCACGCTCTCGGTAGCCCCTTTTCGGACCTTGCGACCGTCGTGATCGACCCCGCTCATCCGCGTTTGCGCACTGAACTCCACGAAGTGAGCAGCGCTGAGCTCACTCAGCTCGCGGCCACGGATGCCGTACTTTTCCTTGGCCAGGACGACGATGCTGCGTCCCTCGGGCGTTTCGTCGGCGAGCGAAGCCAGTTGCGCGATGCCCACGAAATCGGCCAGCTGAATGCCGGCTGCCGGATGAAATGCCGTCGCTTGGCGGTTGCCCAGCGTGATCGTTCCGGTCTTGTCGAGCAGGAGCGTGCTCACGTCTCCAGCGGCCTCGACTGCCTTGCCGCTCATGGCCAGCACGTTGTGTTGCATCACGCGATCCATGCCCGCGATGCCGATGGCGCTGAGCAGCCCGCCGATGGTGGTCGGAATCAGACACACGAGCAGGGCTACCAAGACGGTCACCGTTGGTACGTTGCCGGTCTCGCCCGCGGCATACGCGGCGAAAGGCAGAAGCGTCACGGTGGCGAAGAGGAAGATGAGCGTGAGGCCAGCCAGGAGAATCGAGAGCGCAATCTCGTTCGGGGTCTTCTGCCGCTTCGCGCCCTCGACGAGCGCGATCATCCGATCCAGAAAGCTGTGTCCGGGGTCCTGAGTGACGCGCACGACGATGCTGTCGGAGAGGACTTTCGTCCCTCCCGTCACTGCGCTGCGGTCGCCGCCGCTTTCGCGGATGACCGGGGCAGATTCGCCAGTGATCGCGGACTCATCGACGCTGGCGATGCCTTCCACGATCTCGCCGTCCGCTGCGATGATGTCGCCCGGCTCGCAGAGGAACAGATCGCCCCGTTTGAGCTCGGGCGCCGGAACGCGCTCTTCTTTGCCACGAATGCCCCCTACGAGGCGTCGCGCCACGGTGTCCGTCTTGGTCTTGCGGAGGGCATCCGCCTGAGCCTTGCCGCGTCCTTCGGCCATGGCCTCGGCGAAGTTGGCGAACAGCACCGTGAACCAGAGCCAAAGGGTCACCTGGCCGACGAACAGCGTATCGGTCGCGCCGCTGAAGAAACCGCGAAGCCAGAAGTAGGTGGTCACGGCGCTGCCGACCTCCACCACCATCATGACGGGGTTCTTTGCCACCAGGCGAGGGTCCAGCTTGAGGAAGGCCTCTTTGATCGCGCGCTGGACCAGGGGGCCCTCAAATAGTGCCCGTGGGGCGTTCTTGGGACGCACCACCTGGGTGATCGACGGAGTTGGCGCGGGTACTGCGATGGGCTTCTGTTGTGTTTGGGTCGTCATGGCGCCTCTGTCAGTGGGTGGCGAGGTCGAACATCTGGAAATGCTCGACGATGGGCCCGAGCGCGAGTCCGGGGAAATAGGTGAGGGCTCCGACGATGAGCACGACGCCGACGAGCAGCGCCGCGAAGGTCGGCGTATCGGTCGGAAAGGTGCCCGACGAAGCTGCGATCTTGCTCTTCTGGGCCAAGGCACCGGCCATCGCCAAGAGCGGGATGATCATCAGAAAGCGCCCGATCAGCATCGAGAGAGCGATGGTGGTGTTGTACCAGGGTGTGTTCGCGGTGATGCCGGCGAAAGCGGAGCCGTTGTTCCCGGTGCCGGAGGCGTACGTGTAGAAGATCTCGCTGAAACCGTGGGCTCCGGAGTTGTTCAGGTTGCCCGTCGCCGCTCCGTACACCGTATCGCCGCTGCCGTAGGCGCTACCGGGCCAGGTGTTGATGGCCGCAAGAGCCCCTTCTTGGGGCAGGTCCAAGGTGCTCGACAGTGCGGTGAAGCCCAGCACGCTGGCGGCAAGCACCAAGGTGGCGAGCATGGCCATCTGCACCTCGAACTTTTCGATCTTCTTGCCGAGGTACTCGGGCGTTCTGCCCACCATCAGGCCAGCGATGAACACGGCCAAGACCGCAAACATCAGCATGCCGTAGAGGCCGGCGCCGACGCCCCCGAAGACCACCTCACCCGTGAGCATGTTGAACAGCGGCACCAAGCCGCCGAGCGGCGTGTAGCTGTCGTGCATCGAATTCACGGCGCCGCACGAAGCGCCCGTCGTCACGGCTGCGAAGAGGCCCGATGCGGCGATGCCGAAGCGCACCTCCTTGCCCTCCATGTTGCCACCCGTCTGCAGGGCAGTGGCCGACGTTTCGATGTGCGCCGCCACCAAATGGGGCGTGCCTGCCTGCTCGGCACCAATGCACGCCAGGATCCCGGCCAAGGCGATGGCGGCCATGGCGCCAAAGATGGCCCAGCCCTGCTTGGGGTTGCCCACCATTCTGCCGAACGTGTGCGTGATCGCAGCCGGAATGCTCCAGATCAGGATGAGCGTGAGCAGGTTGGAGAGCGCCGAGGGGTTCTCGAACGGGTGCGCCGAGTTCACGTTGAAGAAGCCGCCCCCGTTCGTGCCCAGCTGTTTGATCACCTCCTGTGAAGCGACCGGACCGAGCGCGATGGTTTGCTGGCCGCCTTCGAGCGTCGTCACCACGGCGCTTGGGTCGAAGGTCTGCGGCACACCCAGGGCGATGAACAAGACGCCGCCGAGCAGGCACAGCGGTAAGAGCACGTACAGGGTGCAGCGCACCACATCCGCCCAGAAATTGCCGATGCCGCTGGCACTCTTGCGCGCAAAGCCGCGAATGACGGCCATCGCAATGGCCATGCCCACGGCCGCGGACGCCCAGTTGTGGATGGCCAAAGCCACCGTGTTCGAGAAGTACGAGACGCTGAGCTCAGGCGAGTAGCTCTGCCAATTGGTGTTGGTGGTGAAGCTGACCGCCGTATTGAAGGCCAGGTGGGGAGGCATTTGCTCCGCGCCCAGGTGCTGCGGGTTCAGCGGCAAGATGCCCTGCAGACGGAGCGCACCGTACGTGAACAGCAGTGTCGCTAGGGAGAACAGCAGCATGGCGACCGAATACGTCGTCCATTTCATGTCCTCTTTCGAGTCGACACCCAGCGCTCGATAGGTGCCGCGCTCGAGCCAACCGAGCGCGCCGTGCAAAAAGGTGCGCTCGCCCTCGAAGACACGGGCCATGTAGGAACCCAGCGGCTTCGTGATGAGCAGCAGCGCGCCGAAGTAGATGAGCAAAAGCAGCGTAC
>Ga0164309_10000160_pt1 | contig 40874 bp, 40 predicted proteins | sample Whisoiple_247_MG_FD_109984 | JGI IMG/M metagenome (GOLD analysis project Ga0164309, IMG submission 109984) | Soil microbial communities amended with fresh organic matter from upstate New York, USA - Whitman soil sample_247_MG | ecosystem: Environmental > Terrestrial > Soil > Unclassified >... | reverse complement strand
GGGGTTAACGCCAATGCGGATCGTTAGCGCCTAGACGATCGGCATTGGGACTAACCGCCGAGCCGCAGCTTATGATTCCACAAAGACGACGTTTCGGGATCTGAGGGGCCGGCGAGGGTGAGGCTCGCGGCGTGACTCCACCGGTGGAGTCGGAGTGCGTGCTTCCCGTACGGACATCGCGACTCTCGCGGGCCCGTCGTGGAGCGTGGGTTGTTTCGGCGCGCCGCTGCGGGAGCGTTGGCTCGACGGGAATGTCTCGGGCAGCGTCGTGCGGCCTCGCAAGTGGTGCGCGCATGCGTGTGATGCTTGGTGAGCGCGCGGAGGGTAGAGCGCGCGCCACTTGTTCGGTCCGCCCTTGCGGATGGGTGGCTGGAGTGTTGATTGTAGTTGACGGGTTTTGGGCGCGCGGTGACGTCGACGAAGGATGTTTGTTAGATTTGGGGTGTTGTTGGCGTGAGGGTTCACGCTGGCGTGCGTTCGTGAAGACGATCGAGTTTGAAGCCATTTTGCCGGGCGAACGACTTGTCTGGGGGACAATGCGAGGCTCGAAATTTCGCGTGTTAGACAGGCGCGATGGGTGACCAATATCGGTTGGGGCGATTGGGAAATTCGGAGCTTTTGGCGGGGTTGTCGGCGTTGGTCCGGCAGAGCAACGAGTTGACGGCGCAGGTGTTGGCGCACTTGGTGGAGCTCGAGGAGCGCATGTTGCACCTCGAGCTCGGATTTGCGTCGTTGTTCTCGTATTGTGTCGAGGCGCTCGGAATGAGCGAAGGCGCGGCTGGGCGGCGAGTCGCGGCGGCCCGCGTGTGCCAGCGATTTTCGGGTGCGTTTGAGCGCGTTGCTCGGGGACAATTGCATCTGTGCGCGCTGTGCGCGCTGGCGCCGCATCTGACCGCGGACAATGCGACCGAGCTGATGGACGCTTGTTGCGGGAAGACTCGACGACAGGTCGAGGAGTTGCTCGCTGTGCGGTTTCCGCGCCCGGATGTGCGAGAGCAGATTCGTCGGCTACCAGCGCGAACGGTGGCAGCAGTAACAGAACAGGCATCACCGGTGGCTCAGGCGGTCGAGTCGTGTGCGCCACCGCCCGAGAGTGTCGAAATGTCGTCCGGGAAGACTCTGGGGCAATCGCCCGCAATCTCAGCGAATCTGCCTTCACCACCAACGGGTGCCGTTGCGACTCCCACGAGCGCAGCGAGCCCCGACTCGCGACGGCGTGCGCGAGGGCTTGAGCCGCTTGCAGCCGACCGTTTTGGAGTGCACGTGTCGGGCAAAGAACCGTTGTCCGTTCGCGCCTGCTTGCGCCGGACAAGGCCCAATTCCGGACAAGGTTTGCTCCGCGAGGCGACGTTTCCTCTGCGCGTTCGGCCGGCAACGAGCGAAGGGAGCGCCGAGCTCTTTCTGCTTCACGCCGGCGACACACCAAAAAGGAGGGTGAGCGCTCACACTCCGGGAGCACACCGCAAACTCGGGTTGCAGCAGTTCACAGTTCAAATGAAGCTGGGAAAGGTGCGCTCACGCGCCCCTCTCCCTCGTCCGCGCCGCCGAAGGTTACGCCGCTATCCACCGTAGCGCGTGACCATCAACAAAATCCCATCCCTCAATGTGCTCGCGCGTACTGCGCCGGTACCACTGGCTTGTGCCCCAATTCACGCGCGGCGTTGATTGCAAAGTATGGGTCGCGCAAGAACTGGCGCGCGAGAAATACGAAGTCGGCTTTGCTCTCAGCGATGATGGCGTTGGCTTGCTTCGCCTCCGTGATTAGGCCGACGGCGGCGACGTGCAGCTTGGTCGCGCGTTTTACGGCTTCGGCGAAGCCCACTTGGTAACCGGGGGCGGTCGGGATGATCGCGTGGGCGGCGCTGCCGCCCGCGCTGCAGTCGATCAGATCGATGTCTTCACGTTCGAGTAGCGGCGCGAGCTGCAGTGTATCTTCGATGGTCCAGCCTCCTGGCACCCAATCCGTGCACGAGAGACGTACGCCGAGCACGCGATCTTGCGGCCACACTGCGCGTACCTCACGCACGGTTTCAATTAGAAACCGTGCCCGGCCCTCGAAGCTCCCACCGTATTCATCGCTGCGCTGATTCGACAACGGCGAAAGAAAACTATGTAGCAAATAGCCATGAGCCGCGTGGATTTCCAAATACCGAAATCCCGCCTCCAACGCGCGTTTCGCGGTCGCGACGAATCGCGCTCGCACTTCGCCGATCTCCGCAACCGACAGCTCGTGCGGTACGCGATACGGTGCGTCGAACGCAATCGGACTGGCACCGACGATGGCCCAACCTCCCGCCTCATCCGACAATGGCTTGCCGCCCTCCCAGGGCCGGCCTGTGGCAGCTTTGCGACCCGCGTGTGCAATCTGAATCCCGGCCACTGCGCCGTGTTCCTCGACAAAGCGCACGATGCGCGCGAGCGGTTCGATGTGCGCGTCTTGCCACAATCCGAGGTCGCTCGGCGAAATGCGTCCGCGCGCTTCGACCGCACTAGCTTCGGCGACAACCAACGCGGCCCCGCCGATCGCGCGCGAGCCAAGGTGCACCAAGTGCCAGTCGTTCGCGAAGCCATCTCGCGCGCTGTATTGGCACATCGGCGAGACGGCGATGCGGTTTCTGAAGTTGACACCACGGATCGAAAGGGGGTCGAAAAGCTGCGCCATGAGCTATGCTCCTAGGGCCATTCTGCCCTGCGACAAGCGGCATTTCAGCGCTTGTTTTGTTGTGTCTACTAAAGTAGAAAGGTCGCCAGTGATGACTCAGGTCCTTCCTCCGTCTGGTACGTCACGCCGCCTCGTGCTCGTCCACACCCTGAGCACGGGTTTCGCGCTCGCGGTCACACCCATCGCCGCGTCCGCGCTCACCACGGACAGCGACGACCTCGAAGCCGGTGAGGTGAAGGTCGCGACCAGCAGCGGAGACATTCCCGCGTATCGCGCGCTCCCGCTCAAGCCCAAGGGGAAAGTGCCCGTGGTTTTGGTGGTGCACGAGATCTTCGGCGTGCACGAGCACATCAAGGACGTTTGTCGTCGCTTTGCCAAAGCAGGCTACTACGCGATCGCTCCCGAGCTGTTCGCGCGCCAAGGTGATGTTTCCAAGCTTACGGACTTCAAAGAGATCCACAGCAAAGTCGTGTCCAAAGTGCCAGACGCGCAAGTGCTTTCGGATTTGGACGCAGCCGTTGCCTTCGCCAAGAAAGATCCCCACGCGGATGTTGCGAAGCTCGCGGTTACCGGCTTCTGTTGGGGTGGGCGCATTGTCTGGCTATACGCGGCGCAGCAACCCGCGCTCAAGGCCGCGGTCGCCTGGTACGGCAAGATCATCGGCGAGAAGGACGACCTGCACCCGCGTTTTCCGACCGATGTAGTGGGCCAATTGAAAGCTCCGGTATTGGGCCTGTACGGCGCAAAAGATCAGGGGATTCCGGTCGAAACCGTGCGGCAACAAGCTCAAGCGCTGGCCGCATCGTCGAACGCGGCAGCAAGGCCTCGAGCATCCATATTTACCCTGAAGCAGGCCACGCGTTCTTCGCAGACTACCGTCCAAGTTTCCACAAAGAGTCGGCTGAGGACGGTTGGAAGCGCACACTGGAGTGGTTCAAGACACACCACGCGAAGTGAGGTGAGGGCCAGATCATGAAAATCAAACGCTTGGGTCGCACGGGCCTGAAGGTGAGCGAAATTTGCCTAGGCACCATGACCTTCGGCAACCAATGCGACGAAGCCGCATCGTTCGCGATCATGGACAAGGCCTATGAAGCGGGCGTGTTCTTCTTCGACACGGCTGACGTGTATCCGCTGGGTGCCACGCCCGAATTGCGCGGCAGGACCGAGACGATAGTCGGCAAGTGGATCGCCGAGCGCAAGCTGCGCGACAAGATCGTCCTCGCCAGCAAGTGTCGCGGTCAGATGGGGGAGGGCCCGAATGAAGTCGGGCTATCACGAAAGCACATCATCTCCGCTATCGATGCCAGCTTGCGCCGGTTGAATACGGATTATCTCGATCTGTATCAAACGCACCAACCCGACCTCGAAACCCCGATCGAAGAAACGCTCGGCGCGCTCGATGATCTGGTGCATCAAGGCAAGGTTCGCTACCTCGGTTCCAGCAATTATCCGGCGCATTTGCTGGGCAAAGCGCTGTGGACGAGCGACAAATACGGCTACGCGCGCTACGAGACCAATCAGCCCCGTTACAACATCTTGTATCGCGAAATCGAGAACGAGATTGTACCGCTGTGTCGAGCCGAGGGGCTCGGACTCATCGTTTACAATCCGCTCGCGGGCGGCTTTCTGACCGGGCGATATCAGCCGGGGCAAGACGTGAGCGCGGGCACGCGCTTCTCGCTGCACCAAGCGGGCAAGTTCTATCAACAGCGCTATTGGCAGAGCGCCCAGTTCGAAGCCGTCGAGACCCTGAAACGTTTCTTCGGACAGCGTAACAAGTCGTTAACGCAAGTCGCATTGGCTTGGGTTTTGGCTCAACCGGGCGTCACTTGCGCGATCCTCGGTGCGAGTCGCGCAGAGCAACTCGATCAAAGCCTGCCGGGAATCGCCATCGACCTGACACCGGAAGAACTCGCGTTCTGCGATCAGATTTGGTTCGACTTGCCGAGGCTCAAAGATCCTACTGTGGCTTTGCGCTGAACATCCGTTAGCGACCACCGTGCATCTCACTTAGCGGAGAAAAGCGTCACGGGTCCGCGTTAACCAATTGCGTCACTCCCCGCGCGCAGGCATGAATCTGCTGCGCGCGGGGGTCAGTCGCCGCGCAATTGGAGATTTCAACAGATGTCCGGACCCAGCCCGACGCTTGGCGCGCAAGCCGCTCGCCAGTTAGCAAATACCACTAAAACACCGCCGCAATGGATCGGCACGACACCTCGCTGGCTCGTCAGTCTATTGCCGTGGACACCGGTTGAAGCCGGTACCTACCGCGTCAATAAGGTGAAAGAAGGCGGCGAGGACAACATCGGCATCGAGTGCAGCCCGAGCGACGGCGACGAGCTGCCCAAGGCTTTCGTCGACTACGAAGAGCAGCCGCGTGAATACACCCTGAGCACCGTCACCACCACGCTCGAAGTGCAGACCCGCATCTCGGATCTGTACCGCAGCCCGATGGACCAGGTGCGCGAGCAACTCGCCGTTTTGGTCGAAATGGTGAAGGAGCGCCAAGAGCGCGAACTCATCAACAATCCGAACTACGGCCTCTTGAGCCACGTCATCCCTTCGCAAAAGATTTCGACGCGTGTTGGCCCACCCACGCCGGACGACTTGGATGAGCTGATCAGTAAGGTCTGGAAGGAGCCCGCGTTCTTCCTCGCTCACCCGAAGGCAATTGCCGCGTTCGGTCGCGAATGCACGCGCCGCGGTGTTCCGCCACCAACCACCACGTTGTTCGGCTCGCCGTTCCTCACCTGGCGCGGTTTGCCGCTGATTCCGAGCGACAAGCTCGACGTCTATCAAAACGACCAGGGTAAGAACGTGAGCAACATCTTGCTCGTTCGCACGGGCGAGAAGAAGCGCGGTGTAGTCGGCCTATTTCAACCGGGTGTTCCGGGGGAGGTGAGCCCAAGCTTGTCCGTGCGCTGGATGGGCATCAACGATCGCGGCGCCGCGTCGTACTTGGTTTCGTTGTATTGCTCGGCTGCGGTGCTCTCGCACGACGCCATCGCGGTGCTGCAGAACGTCGATATCGGTAACTACCACGAGTACAAGTGATTCTGCGCGGCCGAGCCGCACCACGTCGATACCGGTAATTACTATGAGTACAAGTGATTTGCGCGGCGGAGCTCCTTCGGTGGAATCGAATCCAACCGGAACCTCTGCTTTGGATTTTGCGGCGATGGTCGGTGAAGTGTCACGCATTGCCAACGAGTTCTTTGCGGGCTTGTCTGTCTCGCCTGACGGATCGCCGTCGGGCGAGGTTCCGCCGGCATCGCTTGCGACGCCCGGCGTGGGCGCGCAGAGCGCGGGGGTGATCGCGCCGCCTGTGTCTGGGCCAACGCCGGTGCTCGGTCCTTTGCCGCCGCCGCGCGTCGGCCCGAGCGCCGCCAACGTGGGTGGAGGCGGGCTCTCCGGCGCTGCCACGCAACCGCCCACGCCCGGCGTGTTCCACACGCCGCCCTTGGCCGCGAGCCCGTTCCCGAAAGAGGCGGACGTGCGCCCCGCGCCTACGCTCTTGGCCGAGTTGTTCGGTGGGCCCACACCGCTCGAATTGATGCTGAGCGCTGATTCACGCACGCCCAGCTCGACGCCGTACTTCTTGGAGCACGCCGGACTTCCGAACGCGCCGAGCGCCGCGCCGTTGACGCCGAGCGCAGCTGCGCCGCAGGTCGCGCAAGTTCCGTCCACGTCGTTGCCTTTGGCTCCGTCTTCCGCGCCGCTGCCGGGCTCGTTTCCAGCTGAAGCCTCGCCGGCGATCCCGGCGGGCGCGCTGCCGTCTTCATCGGCTCTCTCTGCACCATCGGTTCCGTCGCCGGCTGCGCCGATCGGTTTACCTCCGCAACCGGGGTTTGGTGCGGCGCCGTCGGGTTTGCCGTACGCGCCCAGTTCAACGCCGCCCGTTCCTGCATTTCCTGGCGGTGCTCTGCCGCCAGCGCCGAATTTCGGCAATGTCGTCAGCGGTCCCGTCAGCGCGCTGCCCGGCGGGGCTCCGCCGTCGCCCGTCGCGATCCCCGAGCGCACAACGCCGGAAGCTCTCGCACGCCCCGCGCTCTCTAGTGCAATCGCACCCAGCGACGGTTACAGCCCGGAGCTCGTGCCCGATCTCGGCGCATCGCGCGGCATCTTCGACGCTCACGCCATCAAACAAGATTTCCCGATCTTGGAAGAGCGCGTTCACGGCACGAAGCGTCTGATCTGGCTCGACAACGCCGCGACCACGCAAAAGCCGCGCGCCGTGATCGAGCGCCTCAGCTACTTCTACGAGCACGAAAATTCCAACATCCACCGCGCCGCGCACACGCTCGCTGCGCGCGCGACCGACGCTTACGAAGGCGCGCGCGAACGTGTTCGCCGCTTCCTGAATGCGTCCACCGCAAAAGAGATCGTCTTCACTCGCGGAGCGACGGAAGCCATCAACTTGGTGGCGAAGAGCTGGGGCGCGCGCAACGTCAAAGCCGGCGACGAAATCGTGCTGACGGTGCTCGAGCACCACGCCAACATCGTGCCCTGGCAACAATTGGCCGCAGAAAAAGGCGCCAAGATCCGCGTCGCGCCCGTCGACTCGAACGGCCAAATCATCCTCGAAGAGTACGAGAAGCTGTTCAATCCGCGCACGCGCATCGCGTCGTTCACGCAAGTCTCCAACGCGCTCGGCACGATCACGCCCGCGCGTGACATGGTCGAAATCGCGCACCGCCACGGCGCGCTCGCCTTGGTTGATGGCGCGCAAACCGTCTCCCATCAGCGCGTGGACGTGCAAGATCTCGACGCCGACTTCTACGTCTTCTCCGGTCACAAGGTTTTCGGCCCAACTGGCATCGGCGCGCTCTTCGGCAAGGCAGCGGTGCTCGAGCACATGCCGCCCTGGCAGGGGGGCGGCAACATGATCGCAGATGTGACGTTCGAGAAGACCGTCTATCAGCCGCCACCCTTCCGCTTCGAAGCCGGCACCGGCAACATCGCAGACGCGGTAGGCCTGGGCGCTGCCATCGATTACGTGATGGGCATCGGCCTCGAGAACATCGCGCGCTACGAGCACGAGCTCCTGGTCTACGCGACTGAAGGCCTCTGCCGTGTCCCGGGCCTCACCCTGATCGGCACTGCGCCGGACAAAGCGGGCGTCTTGTCCTTCGTTCTAGACGGCCGCCGCACTGAGGACGTCGGCGCCGCCCTGGACAAGGAAGGCATCGCCGTCCGCTCTGGCCACCACTGCGCTCAGCCCATTTTGCGACGTTTTGGGTTGGAAGCCACGGTCCGCGCCTCCCTCGCGCCCTACAACACCAAAGAAGACATCGACGATTTGGTGGCCGCCGTCACCCGCCTGCAGTCCAGATAATCCGAGTAATTATCGCCAGTTGCCTTCAATGGGCCGTGTGTCGCCCGGTCCATTGAAAGAGCGACCTGTCTTTCTGCGCTTGCATCGCTCGCGAAGTCTCTTATATTGGACTTCGTGATCAAGACATTGTCGCCCGAACAGGCTCAGGAACTGATTGCAAGCGGTGAATGTGACGTCGTGGACGTGCGCGAACAGCGCGAGTGGTCGCGCGGCCACCTCCCCGGCGCGCGACTGGTCCCCTTCGACCGCCTCCGCCAAAGCCCCAAGTCGACCCTGACTCGTGACAATGTGATCTTCGTCTGCGCCGCTGGCGTCCGCAGCCAAGCTGCCGCCAAAGTGGCCGAAGAATCTGGTCTCTCCAACGTCTACAACCTCAGCGGCGGCACCCGCAACTGGGTCAACTCCGGCTACCAACTCGTCGTCGGCGAATAGCTCGCCGAGATTGTTTGGCTAGCGGGCGCGGCAAACACTCCCCGTCGCGTAGCCCACTCGCCGTCGTAGACGCGGAAGAGGGGAGAACCGCCGAGCCGCAGAGGCCGCAGAGATCAGAAGGGAGTTGGGGGGCGTGCTGTGCGTCGCAAATTCGCACTGTTCTCGAGCTAGACGCGCGCGCCGATCTGATACGGACGAGCTACGTGCTGCATACGACGCGATTTGACGAAGAACGCAAACCCCAATCTTTACTCTCTCAGATCTCTGTGGCCTCTGCGGCTCGGCGGTTCAATCTCAGGGAGCCGTTCTCGCGCCGGGAACAATGCGTGTTTCGGAGGTGCGTGGCTGGGCTGCGAGCGCCCACTCTCGAGAAACGGCTACGCGCCGATGACGCGGTTGGCGTAGCTCATTACGAGGTACATCGTGAGCGGGGCGCTGCCTGGGTTGCGGTAGACGTGTGGTACGTCGGCTTCGAAGAAGATGGCGTCGCCGGTTTGGAGTCGGTGACTTGCTTTGCCCACCAGGAGCTCCAATTCGCCGCTGGTGACGACCAGGTTCTCGGTGGTGCCGACCGGGTGTGCGTCGGCTTCTTCGATTGAATTTGGAGCCAGATGCAACTCGTAAAATTCGACGTTGCGGGGCTCGTCGAAGGGAAAGAGCGCGCGCGACGTGAAGCTGCCGTCGTGTGAAGTGAGCAGCTTGGCGCGATCGCGGAGCACGATCGCGGTGCTCGTTGCGGCGTGCTCGGTGATCAACGTGGCGAATGAGACGTCGAGCGCGCGCGCGATCTTCCAGACGACGTTGATCGTGGGCGTGCTGTGTCCGAGTTCGATTTGGCCGAGCATGGCTCGACTGACTCCGGAAGCCTTGGCCATGCGCTCGAGCGACAAGCCGCGCTTGACTCTGAGGCGACGCAAGTTTGCTCCGACGATCGGCGTCAGATCAGCGTGTGAGTCCGCGCCGTCATCGCTCGAGCGTTCGTCCAAGGCCTTTGCCTCGGGCAACGGGGATGAAGCGGGTGGTGGTTCCGATCCCGTCGCGGAGGCTTTCACCGTCCGTCGGCGTGAGGAGCCAATCTCGCCCTGCCTGCTCAATACCATTCGCAAAACGCCGCTCCTGCCGGGGGCACACCTGCGGCCCCAGCCTTGCTTGACGAGTAGCGAAGTGTCTACTATATTGGATGCCGCGCTGCAAGCGGAAAGCGTTCGCATAAGAACATATAATCTATCCGAATGGTAGAGTAGATCGCCTGGCGCGAGATGACTGAACGCTAACTAACAGATTGTATTGGAGTTTATCATGGGTCTACACATCGGCAGCATCGCTCCTGACTTCAACCAAGAATCGACCGCAGGGCCGATCTCCTTTCATCAGTGGCTCGGCAACAGCTGGGGGATTCTGTTCTCGCATCCCAAAGATTTCACTCCGGTGTGCACGACCGAGCTCGGGCGCGCCTCGAAGCTGAAGGAGGAGTTCGGCAAGCGCGGCGTGAAGCTGATCGCCGTCAGTGTCGACGACGTGGCCTCGCATCACAAGTGGGCGGGAGACATCGAAGCCACGCAAGGCACGGCGCTCAATTTCCCGATTTTGGGCGACGCGGATCGCAAGGTCGCCAAGCTGTACGACATGATTCATCCCGAGGCGAACGACACGCTCACCGTACGCTCGGTTTTCATCATCGATCCGAACAAGAAGATTCGGACCATCATCACTTATCCCGCCAGCACCGGCCGTAACTTCTCCGAGATTTTGCGGGTGGTGGATTCGTTGCAGCTCACGGACAGCCACAAGGTGGCCACTCCCGCTGACTGGCAGGACGGGGATGACGTCGTGATCGTTCCGGCTCTGCAGGACCCGAAAGAGCTGGCTGAGCGCTTCCCGAAAGGCTTCAATGCGGTGCGTCCGTACCTGCGCTTGACCCCGCAACCGAATAAGTGACGGGTCTCACTTGCTAGCGCAAACCGGAGGGTGCTGGACGAGCCGTGCGCCGTCGCCACCCTCCGGAGTGATTGTATCGGTCGATTTACTGAACATACGAGTCAGTGAATCGCCAATCGATACGTGATGTTCCGTTCAGTATCTAGAATAGTCTTGTCTTTTATTGAAGACTGTCTGGCCGCTCGAATCCATTAAGAAAACAATGATTTAGAGAGGTTTTTCGCCGTTCTCGCTGTGGCGAGATGGTGTTTTCAGTGCACATCGCGCTTGACGCGCCACGCGCACAAAGTATATCAAACAGATAGGTTAAATACAGTGACGCGTTCGTCGGTTTAATAGACGTTTGGAGCAGCAGTTCCTTGGAGCCACCATGCACATCGGTATCGTCGGCGGCCTCGATCGCAATGAGGGGTTTTATCAAGACCTCGCGCAGCGGGCGGGGCACCACTTCGAGCACCACAACGGGCACCTCGCCGGTCGCGGCGCAGCGTCCTTGGGAACGCTCGTCGAACGTTGCGATGTCATCATCGTCGTGACCGACGTGAATAGCCACGCCGCGGTTTGGCGGGTGCGTCGGCTCGCCAAACAACGCGGCAGCCGCGTGATCCTGACCAGCCGCTGCGGGCCGTCGAAGTTCACGGCACTACTCGCCGAACTCAGCGCCGCCGCGCCTATCACCCCACCGCTTAGAGCGGTCCGCTGACAAAGCGCGGACACGCAAACACATCACTCAACGAAACACACAGACAGAGGAAACCGAGTATGGCTTTGAATACTAGAATTGGCCCCACGGCAATCGCTGCCGCATTGGGCCTCTCCGCGCTTGCGAGCGCGGGTTCGGCGCAAGCGATCACTTGCTCGTCCGTGATCCAGGACAAGGGGCTCACCCACGTGATCTACGGCTCGGGAGGCAGCGCGATCACGGCCACGCTCGCCAAAGTCGCGTACGTGCTGAGCAAGGCGAACCCGCCGATCACCGTGTTTTATCAAGACGCTGGCGGCGCGCAGGTTGGCTATCAGACGTTGAAGAATGGCAATGGCGGAACGACCGCGCGTCCATTCAAGTACTGGCTTGCACTCAGCGACGTCACGGGAACTGCGCCGCAGTGCACCGCAGACGACGTGACCGCGGGGCGCCCCGTCGACTTTGCAACGACCGGCGGTACCTTGGCCTTGTTTGGCGAGACACTACCTGCGGACCTGGGCACGTTCATCGGCCCGACCCAGGGCGTGAACGTGATCGTTCCGAAGGACTCGACCGAGAGCGCCATCAGCACCGAGGCCCTCTACACGGTTTATGGTTTCGGCCCTGCCGCCAACCTCGCGGACGCGACGAATCCGATCCCGTGGACGAAGAAGGAGTACATCATCCAGCGCGCGAGCACCTCCTTCGTGCAGCAGCTCGTGCGTGGTGCCATTCAAAGCCTGGGCGGCAACGCGACGAACTTCCCGCCGGACTTCGGCAACGCTGCCACTCCAACCCTGACTCATTCCGCGAGCGGCAAAGACGACAATCAAGGCACGGTCGATTCACTCGTCTGGGCTGCAGGACAGAATCACGCACAGGACGCGATCGGGTTCACCTCCGGTCCCACGGCGGACAAAAACCGCGCGGTCGTACACACCTTGGCTTATCAACACGCGGGTCAAACCGCCGCGTATTGGCCGGATTCGTCGCCTGAATCGTTCGACAAGATCAACATCCGCAACGGCCAGTACTACCTCTGGGACACGAACCAGTTCTTCACCAAGATCACCGGTTCGAATGCGAAGCCGAAGCTCAGTCAAATCGTCAATGAGGACGTGCGGAACTTCATCGGCTACTTCAGTGGTGAGCTGACCCTGCCTGATGGCTCCGACGACGTCACCAAAGCCGTCGTCGACACCGGCAGCATCCCGCTGTGCGCGATGAAAGTGCAACGCGAGACCGACTTTACCGGCCTGAGTTGCTACGCGCCCGCGGAACCCTGCGGCTGCTTCTTCGAATCGATCGCGACCAAGACCACGACTTGCGACGCGTGCACCAAAGACTCCGAGTGCAGCGGTTCCACGCCCAAGTGCCACTCGTACGAGTACCACGATGATCAAGGCGCTGTGAAAAACGCTGGATTTTGCGAGGCTTACTGATGAACTCCACGACTTATCGACTCTCGAATCGGTCGCGCTTGGCGACCTCGTTTCTGATCGGCGCCGCTGCCGTGCTCGGCTCGTTGGCTGCGTGCTCTTCTGATGGCGGGAACCCGTCGCCCAGCAAGCCGCCCGTGATCACCACCGGCGGTGGTGGTCACGGTGGTGGCACCATCGACGGCGAGGCCGGCGAGAACTCCGAGGGCGGCTCGGCGCCGAAGGGCGGTGCTGGTAACGGCAAGGCAGGCGGCTCGAACGGCGGCGCTGGCGGACGTGTCGTCGAAGACGGCGGCGCCGGTGAAGGCGGTCAAGCGGGTGAGGGCCCGCTCGGTCCGACTTGCCCGACCACGGACTTGGAGTTCCTCAATCAGCCGTCGAGCTCGCAGAAGACACCTTTCGATAACACAAAGCGTCTTGGCGCTGCGGCAGCACTGCCCCCGTTGCCAGGCGGCTGAGCCTTCGACCGCGTGGGGGCAATCGCATGATTGCCCCTCGCGTCTCTTCTCATTCGTTCTTCGATTCGTCGCACGCATTCAACCTTCGATCTCCCATGTCTTCCAAAGAGCCCGCTTGTTCTCGCTCGCCCATCGAGCTGCCCAGTCGTGCTTTTTTCGCCTTGGAATTCGCTAGTGTTCAAGTCCATTCGCTTTCTCTCGCTCACGGTGTTCGCCACACTCGCGTGGTCGCCGCACGTCCTCGCGCAAGGCGCGCCACCCCCCGCCGGTTCCGACAGCGACGACCTGGAAGTTCCCTCGAACCCCACTGTACCGGCGGCAGCGGCGCCAAAGCCGTTGCCCGAAAGCAAGCCCGAGTCGAAACCCGCCGCGGCACCGGCACAGCCGAAATCTGCGCCCGCCGATGACAGCGCGTTGCAGCGTGAGCTTGCTGAGCTACGTGGCCGACTCGAGGCTCTGGAGCACGCGCGCGCGACCGCGCCGACCACGGAGAAGCCGGCGGCTCCGCGGGAGACTCCGCCCGATGAGACGAAGGGCAGCGCGTACCTGGAAAAGAACGCTACCTCGCGTCCCGTGCCGACCGGTCTCCGCATCGGCGGCTATCTCCAAACGCAGTACGAGTCGAATCAGATCTCTGCGGATCAGCTTCAACAGGGCGGCGCGCCGATCAATCAAGATCGCTTCACGTTGCGTCGCGGTCGACTGCGTCTCGATCACGGTTGGGAATACGCGAATGCGACGTTGGAACTCGACGCCAACACGACGCGTGGTGTGAACGTGGGAATTCGCCGGGCGGAAGCCTCGGTCTTGTACCGTGGAGACAATGCCAAGGACCTGCCGCCGCTGGTCATGTTCTCGCTCGGCGTGACCGATCTGCCCTTTGGCTTCGAGTTGCTCGAGTCGTCGCGCGTACGGCCGTTCATGGAGCGTTCGCTTGGTTCGTCGGCGCTCTTCCCGACCGAAATGGACGTCGGCCTGAAGCTTTCTGGAGCGGTGTCTTTCGTCCGTTATGCGTTCGCCGTCACCAATGGTGAGCCGGTGGACACGCTCAATCGCTATCCTCGTGACCCGAACGCCGCCAAGGACTATTCGGGACGAGTGGGGGTGGAGACTCAGCCGCTCACCGCGCTGTCGATCGCGGGTGGCACTTCTTTCTATCAAGGCAAAGGGTTCCACGCCGGTACCGATGCCACCAAGCCATCGTTCACGTGGCTCGACATCAACGAAGACCGCGCCATCCAAGCGAATGAGCTGCAACCAATTCCTGGCGCGTCCGCCCAGCCTTCGTCGAACTTCAATCGTTGGGCATATGGCTTGGACCTCGAGCTCACGCTGCGCACCAAGTTCGGTGCCACGCGCTTGGTCGCTGAGGGGTTTTTGGCCTCGAATTTGGATCGCGGGTACCTGATTGCCGATCCGTCGATCGGCCAGAACGACGTTCGCGAAGCAGGTGGCTACCTCGCGCTCGTCCAGGACGTCACGAAGTGGGGCCAAGTCGGTTTTCGGGCTTCTTACTACGATCCGAATTCGGACTTCTTCGACAGCTTACGTGGTCGACAAGTGCCAACTTCGCTCTCGGTCACCACGCTTTCGCCCATGGTCGCGCTACGCTGGCAGGACACCGCGCGGCTCTCGTTTCAATACGACTTCGTGCGTGACTCGCTGGCAAAGGACGCAGCCGGCGTGCCCACCGACGCCAAGAACAATCAGTTGACGCTGCGCCTGCAGGTGGAGCTATGAACAAGGCGTGGCTCTCCATCGCGTTCGCCGCGCTCGGTCTGTTCGGTTGCTCGAGTGAATCGCTGACTGCGGGCGTCACCGAACCGATTCGGGTTTCGTATGGCAATGGCCGAAACGCACAGTTCCTGAGTGGCGAGCTACCAGGGAGCCCGGCGCTGAGCGACCAGGACATCTTGAATGGGGTGACGCCGCAGGTGCCCACCGCTTCCCTCAACGTGAGTTTGGGCACCGTGCGTCAGGCAGAAACGGGCTTCGTGGCCAGCGGCTCGACCTCGAGCGAGGCCGTCGCGATTGGTATTCGGCTCATGGATCTCGGTACTGGCTACTGGGTGTTCCCGGTGACCGGTCTCGATCCGACCAAGCCCGGTACGTACAATTGGAACGCGACGCTGGAATTTGGCGGAAATATCGACCCGGGCAAGCATCCGCTCGGCGTGGTCGCGATCGACGCGGCCGGGCACGCGGGCTCGCAATTCGAAATTCCACTGTGCGTGCTGTCGGACATTCCCGACAATTCCAGCGCGTGCTCGGCGAGCGCAAAGCCGCCGTTTTCAGTGCTCAGTTTGAACTGGGATACCGCGGTCGATTTGGACCTCCGGGTCATTACTCCGCAAGGCAAAGTCGTCGATCCGAAGCACCCCAGCACGGCGCTCGCGGTCGACGGCAAGTACGACCCTACCGCGCCCAACACCGGTGTGTTCGACACTGACGCAGAACGCAACTGCGTGCACACCGGCTACCGGCGAGAGAACTTGGTTTGGCAAGACGCGCCGCTCCCCGGCACCTACTTCGTGTACGTGAGTTTGTTCGACGCCTGCGGCCAATCTGCAGTGCGCTTCAATCTCTCGCTCAATCGTCCAGGACCGGCCGGCGATGGCGGCACGCAACCATTGGAAGCCAGCTATTCGCAAGCCGGTGAGCTCTTGGCCGTGGACGCTGATGCCGGAGCGAAGCTCGGGCTCTTCGTGACCGAATTTTCAGTGCAATGAAAGTGCACGCAACAAAGGCAAAGCCATGATCGTCGAACGTTTATTGAAGGTCGCTCTGCTCGGTTCGAGCTGGGTTTTGTATCTGCTGCTATTTTTGTCCGTCGTCTCGTTCTCCGCGATGTTCGAGCGCTACCTGTTTTTCAGACGCCATCGTGTCGACTTCGAGGGACTGCGCAAAGACGTGCGCAAGCGGCTGCAGGAGGACGACTTGAGCGGTTTGGACAAGCTGCTCAGTAACAGCAACGCGCTCGAAGCCCGGATCGCTCTCGAAGGCTTGCGCTGGGCGAATGGTGGTCCGGGTGCGATTGGCGACGCCGTAGAGTCGGAGCTCGCCCGAGTGAAGCTCGAGCTCGAGCGCGGCCTGAACCTGCTCGGTACGCTCGGGAACAATGCGCCGTTCGTCGGCCTGCTCGGCACGGTGCTCGGCGTGATCATCTCCTTTCACGCGCTCGGTGACGCGGGTCAAAACACCCAGGCCATGGGCGGTGTGATGTCCGGCATCTCGGAAGCCTTGGTCGCTACCGGCGTGGGCTTGTTCGTCGCGCTGCCCGCAGTCGTCGCGTACAACGCGATTCAGAAGCGGATCGGCGAGGTCGAGTCGCAAAGCTTGTCGCTGACCAAGCTGATCACCGCCTACGTGCGCACCGCTGATCGCGCCCAGGGCATTCTCCCCGAGCCGGAACACGAGGAAAAGCGCGACGAATTGCTGGCCATCGCCGATGAGCGTCAGAGCGCGGGCGGCGTGAAGCTCGCCGGAGCGACGGAGTAAGCCGATGGCTGGCGTCGCTCAGGGCCGCGGCGGCCGCGGTGGGATCGTTGGCATCAACGTCACGCCCATGGTGGACGTGGTGCTCGTGCTGCTGATCATCATGATGGTCTCCGCGACGTACATCGTTTCGCAGAGCCTCAAGGTCGAGCTGCCCAAGACAGCCTCGTCGGATGAAACCGTGTCCAAGACGTACGTTGTCACGGTCACCAAAGAAGGCAGCTACTACTACAACGACAAGCCGATCACTCGTGACGGTCTGGTCAAGGAATTCCGAGGCGCTCTTGCGGCCACCAAAGACGTCAACCTCGTGATCACCGCGGACGAGGACGCTCACCACGGCAAAGTGGTGGGCGTGATCGACTTGGCCAAGGTCGAAGGCATCACGAAGTTCGCGATCAACGTCGAGAAGAAGTAGCCGTGGCGCGTCGATCTGGACTCCTCGTTCTGAGCCTTCTGGTGCATGGCGCATTGGGCGCCGGTGTGGCCAGCATCGAGATCAAGAAATCTCGCGCTAGCACGGCCATTTCTTACGCCGAAACGCAGAAAAAGAAGAAGCCGCCCGAGCCGACCAAAGTCGATCCGACACCGCTCGAGAAGACGCCACCCACGCGAGCGCTGGCTCGTCGAGCCGCGCCTGCACCCGCGCCCGCGGAGGCGCCGCCTCCACCCAAAGCGGCGGACACCCCGGCCGCGTTCGAGGGCTTGCCCGACTTCGGTGTGTCGCTCACCGGTGGCGTGAATGGCACTGGCATCGCGCTGCCCGTTGGTGGTGGCGGACCGGCACGTGAACGCACGGTCGAGAAAGTGGTGCGCAAGGCGGCAGCGCCGGTCGCTGCTGCACTGCCGAGCGACGGCTGCGATGAACCGCCGGCCAAACCCAAATCCATTTCGGCACAGCAGCCAGCCTATACGGACGACGCGATCGCCGCGGGTATCGAAGGCAAAGTGCGCGTACAGATCACCGTCGACGAGACTGGCCAAGTGATCGACGCAAAGGTGATTGCTGGGCTCGGTCACGGTCTCGACGAGGTGTCGCTTGCCGCTGCGCGACGCTCCACATTCGCGGCCGCGGTGCGCTGCGGAAAACCCACTCGAGCCACCTTCACGATCGCGATGCGCTTCAAACTACCGACCTGAGCTTGGCTCCTGTCGTCACTCTCGTACTTTCGGATATCCCGTTGCGACGAATTGCTCTTACTTCTTGTTTGGCCCTCGCCTTGTTGGGAGTTGCCCGACCCGGCCTCGCGCAGACTGCCCCGCAATCGGGCGAAGACGTGGCTCGCCCGCGCTTGACTCGCCCGCCCAAGCTCGCGAAATTCGTGGAGGCGCCTTACCCCGAGAGCGAGAAAGCCTCGGGGCGGACCGCATCGGTGGTCGTGCAAATCGCGATTTCCGCGACCGGTAGCGTCGATGCGGTGAAGGTGATCGAATCCGCGGGACCTGCGTTCGATGCTGCAGCCGTTGCTGCGATTCAGCAATTCTCGTTCGAGCCGGCAGAGGTCAACAATCGACCGGCGCCGATTCGTATCAATTATCGTTATGACTTCGTGATCAAGGAGGAGGCGCCGACCACCGCGCAATTCGCCGGTCTGGTGAAGAATCATCAAACGGGTGAAGCGCTGGCCGGGGTGACTATCGCACTCGACACCGGTGTCACCGTTCAGACCGACGAATCCGGTCATTTTTCCCTCGATGCGATCGAGCCCGGAAAGCACCGCGTGACTTTGTCGCCCACCGACCTGAAGGCGCTGCAAAGCGAAGAGACGTTCGAAGCCGGCAAGAAGGTCGACGCCACGTACGAGGTCGAATTCAATACGCCGGAAAAGGAAGACGACGCCGACAGCGACGATCTCGAGATCGTGATCATTGCGCCCACGCTCACGAAGCAAGTGGTGTCGACCAAAGTCGAAGCCGATCAGGCGCGCCGTGTCGCCGGCACGTCAGGCGACGTGCTCAAGATCGTCGAGAATTTGCCTGGTGTTGCCCGCGCCACGGCGGGCTCCGGCGCGGTCGTGGTGTGGGGTGCCGCTCCGGAGGACACGCGCGTGTACGTAGACGGCATGCGCGTGCCCCTGCTTTATCACTTTGGCGGCTTCCGCTCGGTGATTCATTCGGACTTCGTGCGCTCGGTCGAACTCATTCCCGGCGGTTACGGTGCCCAGTACGGTCGCGGGCTCGGCGGCTTGGTCAAAGTCGACACTCGCGATCCGGCGAGTGATCGTTTGCATGGCAGCGCGGGCGTCGACTTGATCGACGCTTCCGCAGCGCTGAGCGCACCGATCGCCAATAAGGTCTCGGCCGCAATCGCCGCGCGCCGCAGCCACCTCGACGCGGTGTTGAACGAGGTCACCTCGAAAGACACCTCGGCGTTCTTCCCAATTCCGAAGTATTACGATGGCCAGGCGCGCGTGCGCTATCAGCCCGAAAAGCATACCTTCGTCGAGTTGGGCGGAATGATTTCCTCCGATGACGTCTCGCGCACCGTGGGCAACGCGGATCCGGCATATCGCAAGGAAGAGAACCGGCACTTGAGCTTCCAGCGCATGTACCTGCGCTACGAAACCGAGACCGCGGACGGCGGCAAAGTCAGCGCGATGCCCTGGATCGGCTGGGATCGCTCGACGCTGACCGGCCGTTTCGGCGGTACGCCCACGGTGCTCGAGATCGACTCGCACGACTACGGTTTTCGGACCAGCTATCGCGGTCGCGTCGCACCTTTTCTGACCGCGGAAGTTGGCTTGGATTTGGAGGCTGCCACGCACTCGGCTCGGCGTGTCGGTTCCGTGACCGCGCCGCCGCGCGAGGGCGACGCGCGTGCCTTTGGTCAACCCCCATCGGACCAAGTCAATCTCGACACTTGGGAAACTGCCGAGGGCAGCGCCGCGCCGTACCTGGAAGGTGACTTCTCGCTGTTCGAGGACAAGCTACACATCATCCCTGGACTGCGGCTCGAACCGCAATTCACTAGCGTGAGCAAGCGCGTGCCGACGGAAGGCGTGTATGCGCCGCAAGGCGTGTTCACGGCGGATACCGCGCTGCAGCCGCGTTTGGCCGTGCACTACGCGCTCTCGTCGCGCGTCACGCTCAAGGCAGCCGCAGGCCAGTATCGCCAGGCAGCGCAGCCGCAAGATCTCTCGGCATCGTTCGGCAACCCGAGCTTGCAATCGTCGCGTGCGACGCACCTCTTGTTCGGCGGTGCCTTCGAGCTCAATCGTAATATCAGTTTGGAAACGACGGTGTTCCACAACAGCTCGAACGATCTCGTGGTGCGCAATCCGTCGAGTTCGCCGCTGATTGCGCAGGCGCTGATCAACGGCGGCGAAGGGCGCTCTTACGGCGCCCAGTTCCTGCTGCGTCATCAGCTCGCCAATGGCTTCTTCGGCTGGGTTGCGTACACCATGTTGCGCAGCGAACGCAAAGACGCGGGCACGAACTACTACCGCCTGTTCGACTATGACCAGACCCACGTACTCACGGCACTCGCCTCGTACGACCTTGGTAAAGGCTTCGACATTGGCGTGCGCGGCCGCTATGCGAGCGGCTATCCGCGCACGCCGGTCGTCGGCTCGTACTTCGACGCGCGCACGGCGACCTACCAACCGGTGTTGGGTGAGAAGAACTCGATTCGCATTCCCGCGTTTTGGGAACTCGACGTGCGGCTCGCCAAACGCTTCAAACTCCAGAGCAGCTCACTCGAAATTTACCTCGACGTGCAAAACGTGACCAACCGCGAGAACCCAGAAGAAATCGCATACAACGCCGATTACACGGAGCGCCGCTACGTCGAAGGGCTGCCAATCCTGCCGGTTCTGGGCGTCAAATGGGACTTTTGAGTATGCGCGTACGGCTCGCACTTTGGTTTGCGTTCCTGCCCGTCGGTACGAGCGCTTGCGTCCCGACCTTCGACGACAATTTGCCGTTGATCGACAAACCGACCCTGCTCGCGATTGAAGCCGAGCCCGCGGAGGCCGCGCCGGGCAAAGAGGTTCAGCTCAGCGCGCTGGTCGGCACGCCCGAACCGAAAGGGGCGGCACCCGCGTTGCGCTGGGGCTTGTGTGTCGCGCGCAAGCCGCTCACCGAGCTTGGTCCAGTCAACACGCTGTGCATTCAGGCGCCGAACCCCTCGGAAAAGGGCATTATCGATCTCGGTTCGGGCGCTACCGTTACGGCCACGCTGCCGATGGATGCATGTCGCCTGTTTGGCCCCAGCTTGCCGGAGCCGATGAACGGAGAGCCCGCAGGGCGCCCCGTGGACCCTGATCCGACGGGAGGCTTCTATCAGCCCGTGAGCGCGACGTTGCCCGATTCTTCCGTGACCAGTATGGGGTCGGTGCGCATCTTCTGCCCGCCCTCGGGGTTGGATCAGGAACAAGCAGCGGCGTTCAACGGCAGCTATCGCAACAACCAGAGTCCGAGCATCGACCAGCTTTCGGCGCGGATTGATGCGGGTGAGAGCTTGCCGATTCCGGACGAGCCGGAAACGCTATCGGTTGCCCCAAATCAGGTGCTTCATCTGGAAGCGGCTTGGCACACGTGCCCGCACTCGGCCGTGTGCGGCGATGGCGTGTGCGGAGCCGGGGAAGACAAGAGCAATTGTGTCGAAGACTGCAGCACACCCAAGGGTTGCACCGGGGCCGAGGACTACGCCTGGTTCGACCCGGACTCGCGGGCGGTCCAGACACGTCACGAATCGATTCGCATCTCCTGGTTCTCGACTGCAGGACATTTCGAGAACGCAGTGACGGGGCGGGATGAAGCCGAGTACGACCAGACTGCCACCGAGGACCTGTGGACCGCCCCGGCGACGCCGGGTGACCTGCGGGTTTGGGCGGTGATCCGGGATTCGCGCGGGGGCCAGTCCTCCCGCACGTTCCGGATCACCGTGCGCTAGCGGAATACATTTGTGGTCTCCAATAAGAGACATTTGTCTTGAGTCGGCGCGGCGGACGGCTTAAATCGCTTGCATGCGCCTAACGTTCACTCTGTCCGCTTTTGCCCTGCTTAGCGCTCTACCGCTCAGCGCCCGTGCCGACGTAGTTACCGACTGGAACAAGAACACCGTCGACGAGATTCGGAAGCTCGGACTAGGTCCAAATCCGGCGACGCGTACGCTCGCCATCGCTCACATCGCCGCCTACGAGGCGGTGAATGCAGTGACCAAGAGTCACGAGCCGTATCATGCCGCGCTCACGCCGATCTTGCCGGTGTCGCAGCCGGCCGCGGTAGTCAGCGCCGTGTACTGGGCGCTCGTGCTGCAGTTGCCAAACGAAAAGTCCACGCTCGATAGCTTGTTCGCGCAGAGCCTGAGCGAGATCCCGGACGGCGAAGCCAAACAGCACGGTCTCGAGCTCGGCAAAGACGCTGCCCTGGATATTTTCGCGCTACGGATTGGTGACGGCGCCAGCGCGACTGCGGCCTATCCAGGTAGCGCTGATCCGGGCAAGTGGCGTCCGACGCCGCGCGCGGACCTGTCGACGCCACTCGCTGCATTGGAACCGTGGTGGCGCAACGTCAAGCCGTTTGCGTTGACCTCACCCGCACAATTGCGCCCCGCCGCGCCCCCGGCAATCACCAGCGCCGAGTTTGCGACAGCATACCTCGAGACCAAATCGCTCGGAAAGATCGACAGCACGACGCGCACGGCGGATCAAACGCAGATCGCGAACTTCTGGAAGCAACCGACGCACGTCCCATTCAACGCGATCGCTCGCTCGGTGTCGAAGTCGAAGGGGCTTTCGCTCGAAGAGAACGCGCGCTTGTTCGCGCTGCTCAACATCACCTTGGCCGACACTCGCATCGCCGTTTGGGATGCGAAGTACGAATACGGCTATTGGCGACCGATCACCGCCATCAACACGGACGTGGACTACGGCAACGCGACGGCAGTGCCGGACACGACCTGGCTGCCGCTGATCGAGACACCGAATCATCCGGAGTACCCGAGTGGGCACAGCGTCACGGGCGGCGGGGGTGGGCACTTGCTCGCAGCGGTGTTCGGCAGTGATGACGTTTCGTTCGCCGTCGGTTCCGACTCACTCACTGGCACGACGCGCGGCTTCGAGCGCTTCAGCGACGCCGAGCAAGAGAACGCGAACAGCCGGATTTATGGCGGTATTCACTACCGCTTCAGCAACGACGCGGGCATTGCGCTCGGGCATCAGATCGCAGACTACGTGGTTGCCAATTACCTGAAGCCATTGGCGCCCGTACCATCGGGTGAGGGCGGTGCGGGCGGTGAAGGCCCGGTCGGCGGCGGTGGTCAAGGTTCGAGCGTCGGAGGCTCGAGCGCGGGAGACAGCGGCGTTGCAGGCGATAGCGCCGGTCCGAATGACGAGGGCGGCGCGGGCGGCGAAGCGGGCGCGGCTCACACCGGTGGCAAGGGTGGGGCGAGCAGCGGGGGAACTGGCGGTAAGGCCACGCCACCGCCGCCCCTGGAAGACGATGGTGATCTGGGGTGCGCGATTGCGCCTTCCGGTCGCGCGTCGACCGCGTTTGCCCTGACGTTGCTGCTCGGTGCCGCAAGTTTGATCTGGCGCCGTCGTCGTGAAGGACGCTGAGCAATGGTCGAAGCGCGGGGAGGTGACTGGCTCCCCGCGCTTGCCGGGTTCAACCTTCGCGCGCGTAACGAATCACGTTGAAACAGCGCGTTTCGTGGCTGGCGCGGTTCTCGTAAACATGCGGCACGTCCGCCTTGAAGAAGATGGTGTCGCCGGGCAGGAGCTCGTACTCGGCATCCTGCACCGCCAGCCGCAGCGCGCCGGTCATGACGATCAGCGTCTCCGTCGTGCCTCGGCCATGCGGTTCGCTGCGGTGGACAGCTTTGGGCAAGAACCGAAGCTCGTAGATCTCCAAATCCGGAGATGACCCACCCGGAGAAAGCAGTCGGCTCTCCATGCGACCGTCTCCGCTCTTCAGCGGTGGCGTATCGCCGGCGCGCAGCACCTTGGCTCCGGTGTCTTCGGAGGTGCCGAGCAGCTCGTGGAACGGCACGTCCAAGCCGACCGCCACCTTCCACAGGACGGAAAGGGTCGGGTTGGTGCGTGTGCCCTCGATTTGCGAAAGGGCAGCGCGACTGACCCCGCTCTTGCTTGCCAAATCGTCGAGCGACAGGCCGCGGGCTTTGCGGAAGCGCTTGAGGCCGTCGGCGACACGCCGGGCGACCTCCGCCGCTCCCAATTCGTCTCCTGAACCAGACGCGACGCGGGGGCGGGCTCGGGGTTCGGGTTCCACTTTTTTGCGGGCTTTTGCTGCTGCCATGTCCGCCCTTTTAGTCGCATTAGCGGGGCTTTCGCCAGCTGGTTCGCTCTTTCGCAAGACAGCAGCGCCATCGTTGCTTGACAGGTTCAAGGGACGCAGCTAGGAACAATATCTATCGCGTTGGTAGACTTATGGTGACCCGAAAGACCGTCTATGCCCTCCGGGCGCTGTCTCAACTGGCCAATTCGGCTCAGGGGCAGCCGCTGTTGGCCGCGGAAATTGCGGCAAGCGAGGGCATTCCGCGCCGGTTTCTGGACACGATCCTACGTCAACTCACCCGCAGCGGGCTGCTCACCAGTAGTCGAGGACCTCACGGGGGTTATGCGCTCCGTGCTCCAGCGAGCGAGATCAAAGTCGCGGCGGTCGTTCGGGTTTTGGATGGGGCCGCGTTTCCGTTCCCCTGCCTGAATTGGGACCATCCGGTGCGCTGCGTGGAGTGCCCGGGGCCCGGCGCGTGCGCGGCCCATGCGGCGCTGGGCGTCATGGGTGACGCCGCGTTGCGCGTGTTGGAAGCCATGAGTTTGGCCGATCTCGTGAAGAGCGTCGCTCACGACAAGAACAAAGATTCGAACCGTTCCCTCATCCCTTTGCGCGTTCGACCGAACGCCCCCGTGCGAGAGCTACCATGACCCAGGCTTCATCATCGATCTCGAATCCCTCCGTTCTGTCTGCCGAGTTGGAACGCGCGCCGCGTCGCGCTTTCGGTCTGTCCCTGGTGAGCGCCGCGATGTTGGTTGCGGCGGCCAGTGTGGGGCTCAGCGGCTGCAGCAAAAAGTCGGACGCAGCGACCGTCGCGCCCGAAGGTTCGAATGCTGCCGCAGTAGCCGCGCCGAGCAAGGCGCCAGTCACCCTGCTCAACGTTTCTTACGACCCGACGCGCGAACTGTATCAAGAGTTCAACACCGTCTTCGCCAAGTATTGGAAGGACAAGACCGGACAAGACGTGAAGGTGAATCAATCTCACGGCGGCGGTGGCAAGCAAGCGCGCGCCGTGCTCGACGGCCTCGAGGCGGACGTCGTGACTTTGGCGCTCGGCTACGACGTTGCGATTTTGGCCGACAAAGGCAAGCTGATTCCAGACAATTGGCAAACGCGCTTGCCGCAAAACAGTGCTCCTTACACCTCCACGATCGTGTTCGTGGTGCGCAAGGGCAACCCCAAGAAGATCAAAGATTGGAATGATCTGATTCGGGACGGCGTGCAAGTGATCACGCCCAGTCCGAAGACTAGCGGCGGCGCGCGCTGGAATTACCTCGCGGCTTGGGGCTACGCGCTCAAGCAGCCCGGTGGCGACGAGGCCAAGGCGCGCGAGTTCGTGAGCAAACTGTACAAGAACGTGCCCGTGCTCGATTCCGGCGCGCGCGGCGCAACGACGACCTTCGTTGAACGCAAGATCGGCGATGTGCTGATCACCTGGGAGAATGAAGCCATCCTCAGCGTGGCCGAGTTCGGCAAAGACAACCTCGAGTTGGTCGCTCCGTCGATCAGCGTGCTCACCGAGCCGCCGGTGACCGTGGTCGACAAGAACGTCGACAAGCACGGCACTCGCGAGGTCGCCGAGGCCTACCTGAAGTTCTTGTACACGCCGGAAGGGCAAGAGGTAGTCGCGAAAAACCACTACCGCCCGCGCGACGCAGCGGCGGCAGCCAAATACAAGGACCAATTCCCGGTCGTGACGCTGTTCACCGTCGACGAGCTGTTTGGCGGCTGGTCCAAAGCTCAGCCGACGCACTTCAACGACGGCGGCGTCTTCGACCAGATCTATCAGCCGAAGAAGTGAGTGAGAGCGATGCGCTTCAAGACTCGCGGAGTGTTGCCGGGCTTTGGGCTCTCGCTCGGCTACACCGTGCTCTACGTCGGGCTACTGGTGCTGCTGCCGCTCTCCGCGATGGTGATCAAGGCGAGTTCGCTCGGTTTGAGTGAATTCTGGCTCAAGGTCACCGACGACCGCGCGCTGGCCGCGTACCGTTTGAGCTTCGGATCGGCGTTCGTCGGTTCGTTGCTCAACGCGGTGTTCGGGGTGCTCGTGGCTTGGGTCTTGGTGCGCTACCGCTTTCCTGGGCGCAGCATCGTCGATGCGTTGGTTGATTTGCCGTTCGCGTTGCCCACGGCAGTGGCGGGCATCGCGCTCACCACGGTGTATGCGGAACATGGCGTGCTCGGCGAACCCCTGGCGAAGCTCGGCCTGAAAGTGGCTTTTACGCCGCTCGGGGTGACCATGGCGTTGACGTTCATCGGCATTCCGTTCGTGGTGCGTACGGTCCAGCCGGTGCTTGAAGAGATTGATCCGGACGTCGAGGAAGCTGCGGCAGTGCTTGGCGCGACGCGCTTTCAAACCTTTCGGCGCGTGATTTTTCCGGCGCTCCTGCCTGCGACCTTGACTGGCTTTGCGCTGGCCTTTGCGCGCGCACTCGGGGAATACGGATCGGTCGTGTTCATCTCCGGCAATATGCCCATGCGCACGGAGATCACGCCGCTCTTGATCGTGACCAAGCTCGAGCAATATGACTACGCTGGCGCCACGGCGATCGCGGCCGTCATGCTCGTTGCGTCCTTCGGGATGCTGCTCTTGGTCAACTTGCTCGAACGTTGGGCACGGCGGGCGGAAGCATGAGCGGCATCGTTACTCAGCGGGCGGGCAGCGCACACCGTCGCGACACTCAAATCGGCGAGAGCCTTTGGGTGCGCGTGGTCTTGATCCTGATTGCTCTGATATTTTTGGGGATTTTCTTGGTGGCGCCGATCGCGACGGTGTTCGTCTCTGCGTTCTCCAAGGGCGCCGGGCCGTACTTCGCAGCGCTCATGCAGGACGAAACCCTGGACGCCATTCGACTCACGTTGCTGACCGCGGGCATTGCAGTGCCGCTCAACGTGCTCTTCGGCATCGCAGCGGCCTGGCTCGTCTCCAAGTACGACTTTTGGGGCAAGAGCTTACTGATCACCGTGGTCGATCTACCGTTCAGCGTCTCTCCGGTGATCTCGGGCTTGATCTTCGTCTTGTTGTTTGGGGCCCGCGGTTGGTTCGGCCCATGGCTCTCGGAGCACGACGTGAAGATCATTTTTGCGGTACCCGGGATCGTCATGGCGACGACGTTCGTCACGTTTCCTCTGGTGGCGCGTGAATTGATTGCCGTGATGCAAGCGCAGGGCAGTGACGAAGAAGAGGCGGCACTCACCTTGGGTGCGAACGGTCTGCAAATCTTGTGGCGGATCACGCTGCCCAAGGTGCGCTGGGGGCTGCTTTACGGGGTGATCCTGTGCAACGCGCGCGCCATGGGTGAGTTCGGTGCGGTGAGCGTGGTCTCTGGACACATCCGCGGGCTGACCAACACCATGCCTCTGCAGGTCGAGATCTTGTACAACGAGTACAACTTCGTCGGTGCGTTTGCGGTGGCGTCGCTGCTCTCGGCGCTGGCGCTCGTCACCTTGGTCGTCAAGAAGGTCGCCGAGTGGGCCGCGTCCAGTCGTCAAGCAAAGCGTGATGCGTCTGCCCGCGCGCTCGCGCCGGTCCGAGCGGCCGTGAGCCTCGAAGGAGTCGTGCAATGACCGTCCGGGTCGAAAGTATCATCAAGCGTTTCGGCAATTCGAGCGACACTGCGGCCGTGGCCAACGTCTCGTTCGAAGCGCAGCCCAAGGCCATCACCACGCTGCTCGGCCCGTCGGGTTCCGGCAAATCGACGCTGCTGCGCTTGATCGGAGGGCTCGAAACGCCCGACCAAGGGCGAGTATTCATCGACGGCAAGGACGTGACCGCGCTCTCGCCACAGCACCGCAATGTGGGCTTCGTATTCCAAAGTTACGCGTTGTTCAAACACATGACCGTCGCGGAAAATATCGCGTTTGGCATGAAAATCCGGGGTTTGCCCAAAGCCCAAGTGCAAAAGCGCGTCGCTGAGCTGCTGTCACTGGTGCAGCTCCCGGAATACGGCACGCGCTTCCCGTCGCAGCTTTCCGGTGGTCAGCGTCAGCGCGTCGCGCTCGCTCGCGCATTGGCCATCGAACCCAAAGTGCTCTTGCTCGACGAGCCGTTCGGCGCGCTCGACACCCAAGTGCGGCTCGAGCTTCGCGAATGGTTGATCGGTTTGCACGAGCAAACCGGCATCACCACGATTCTGGTTACGCACGATCAAGAGGAAGCGCTCGAACTCTCGCAGCACATCGTGCTCTTGAACCAAGGCAAAGTCGCCCAAGCCGGCAGCCCGCATGATCTTTACGATCACCCGGCGGACGAATTCGTCGCATCCTTCTTGGGCGGCGCGAACGTGATCAAGAGCCGTGTCAGCGATGGCGAAGCCAAGGTCGGCACCAATTCGGTTCGCGCGCCCGCCGGCGCCGGTGACGGCACTCCTGTGCAGGCCTTCGTCCGTCCCCACAACATGCGCGTTCGCCGTCCCAACGGCGAAAATCTCATAGATTTGGGCAAAATCGAGCGCCTCACGCGCGTCGGCGGCTACGTCAAAGTGTACGTTTCATTGCCCACCGGCGAAAGCGTCGTCGTGCTCATGTCCAAGGGCGATCTCGAAGCGCTGCAAGTGGAGCCCGGCGATCCCGTCGCGGTCGACGTTGTGGACGCCAAGGTGTTCGTGCAGAGCTATTCGATCTGAATCGCTTGCACAGGTCCAAGCTGCCTACGGATCACATGCGCGTGAACGTGAAATAGTGGGCGTGTCCTTGTACATATGACTTGGTGACCAGGGCGTTCCCCGTAACGCAGAAGCTGACCGGGTTGTCGGTCTTCCCGTTGAAGATCAGCGTGTTCCCGCTGACCGAGTAGGTTCCCGAGTCGCTGCGAAATTCGGCACCGAAATCGACGATGGCGGCTGCTGTGCACATGCCCCCATTCTCGGCCACGCGGAAGGTGGCGCTGCTGCTATTCGCGAAATCGAGGCTCGCGCACGTGCCGTCACTCATGCAGCTCTTGGGAGCCATGAAAACTTCTGTTTCGGAAAAAGGAGCACTGCTGCCGGTCTCCTGGTAGCTCAGATCCGATTCGAATGTCAGCACGTCGTCCGAGCCGTCGAACACGTCGGTCAGCGTCAGCTCACTGCAGTTCGCGAGCAGTCCAGCCCCCCAGAGGTAGCGCGAGCACGTGCTCGCGGTGCGCCACGCGCCGATGAGATCGCCCCCACACTCGCTGTCGGAGATCGAGCATGATTCTGGCCTCAAGTCGTCGCTGCCGCCGGAGTCGCCCCCGGCGCTTCCCCCGATCCCAGCAGCACTCGAGCCGATTTCGCCCGCCCCGCCAGCACCCGCGTCCCCGCCCGTTCCGGCTGTCGCGGTAGCTCCAGCAACGGATTCGGACTGACCTCCGACTGCAGGTGCCGCGCCAGCGCTCGCGTTGCCACGGCGGTCGCGGGTTTCATCGTCCGAAACGCGACCGGAGCATGCCCAGCACAATAGAAACGCCGTCGACCACTTGGAAAAGCCGATGAGTGTGCGCCAAACCGGTCGGTATGCCACCAGCGGTCTGATAGCCGAACGCGCCCCGAATCAGATGTGACGTTCTCGCGCCCAGTCCGTGCGCGTCGGGTGGAAGCTTCAGCTCGTTCTGCTACTTACCGAAGCGCTCGGAAAGCGGCAACGCTTGGACGTTGCTCTCGCGCTTTTCGCGCACGAGCTGGCGTGCGTGCCGCGCCACGGCCAAGATCAAATGGCCGAGTTTGGGGTGGCCCGGGGCGATATCCGTACTGATGCCGTGACGTTCGAGCGCTTCACTCGTCATGGGACCAACGGATGCGACGACGATGTCGCGGCTCAACGCGCGGCGAACAGCGGGACCTAGGCCGATTTCGCCTGCGACTTGCAGCACGTGCTCGATTTGGCGTGAACTCGTGAATAGGGCGACATGCGCTTGCACGCGCACGATCTTGAGGATTGCGGCCTTGAGCGGTGCGGTGTCTTCGGGCAGCGTCCAGCTGTACACGTGGAGGCTGCGCACCAAGGCGCCGCGTGTGCCGAGCGCATGGATCAGTTGCATGTTGCGGGTGCTGTACTCTTGAATCCACACTCGCCTCCCGCCGAGGTTCGTTTCGGTGTCGAGCTTGCGTACGACCTCGCGCCAAGTGTTGGGCTCGGGCACGTTGAAGCTCGGACGAAGCCCGAATGCCTTCAGTGCCAGTGCGGGCTTGGGTCCGCGACACACCAAGGTCAGCTTGGACAACGCCCGAGTCAATTCAGCGCGCGGACGGTAGTTGCATGCGGCCTTGAGCAAGAGGCTTGCGCCGACGCCCGTGAGTAGCACGAGCACATCGAGCGCACCCCCACAAACGGCCTCGGCGAAGGCTTTGGCTTCCGGGATCTCGCTGAGGGGGGCGCTCCTGAGTACGGGGGCGGCGAGCACGCGAGCGCCATGCTTTTCGAGCAGTGCCGTGGCCTCGTCCTTGAGACGAGTCTCGAACGAGATCACTTGCAGACCTGTCAGCAGTGGCGTCACGGCGTTCTCGATGACACTTCATTGCTAACGCGCGCGGTATTTCACGCGAGTTTCTGAGTCATACATTTGCGCGTTAATCCGCGCGCGGGGGGAGAGAGCGAGGCGAATCCGAACAGGGCCGGATCAGCGCTTCGTTGCGACCACGCGCAGCCGCACGTAGTCGAGCCACCATTGACCGTCGCGAAACAGCGCGTTGTGGCAGCGTTCGGATGCCTTTCGACACAGCTCGCCCCAGCGATCGCCGAGATCCGCCATCAGGTTCGCTTGAAATAGCGCGAGCCACGTCGCGAGTCCTGCTTCGCCTGCGACCGGCGTGGGGCGTTCGAAGTAGCGCAGTTCGCGAACGACCAAGCCGCTCTCTTCGATCAACCCCGCATAGCGGCCTGGACTCGGAAAGAACCAACTGATGTATGGCGCAGGGTCGATTGCCCACTCGCACAGGATCTCTGCCACCGCTTTGACGACCGTTTGCACGCAGCCCGCGCCGCCGAATTCCGCCACGAAGCGACCGCCGGGGACCAGCGCGTGCTCGACTCCGCGCAGCACGTCGCTCGCGCGCGGCATCCAATGCAACGCGGCGTTGGAAAACACAGCCTCGAATTCAGCCGCGTAGCTCAAGTCTTGGCCATCGGCGACTTCGAAACGCAGGCCCGCGTACTTTTCGCGCGCGCTCTCGATCATGTCGCGTGAGCGATCGACACCGATGACACGCGCTCCTTGTCGCGCAATTTGCGCGGTGAGTGTGCCGGTGCCGCAGCCGAGATCGAGGATTCGCTCGCCGTCGCGTGGGCGCAGCCACAGCACGAGATCCGAGGCGAGCTCCGAGACGAATGCGGCGCTGTCATCATACAGAACGGGGTTCCAAGGGCTGTTCATGGCAAACAAACTGGCAGCGGCGAACGATTCTGACGAATGATATGTATCGATGATTATCATTCATATCTAGAATGACTGACCATGGAACTCCGCGATCTGTCCTACTTTTTGGCGTGTGTGGACAACGGCAGCATCACCGCTGCGGCGAGGCGAGTGCATGCCGCGCAGCCCACGATCTCGCACGCGCTGTCACGGCTGGAGGTAGAGCTCGGGGTACGCCTTTTGGAGCGAGGAGCTCGCGCACCGCTGCGCGTGACGGAAGCCGGGCAGCGTCTCGCGGAGCGGGCTCGGCAAGCCTTGGCTTCGCTCGGCGCGGTGCAGGATGATTTGGCCGAAGTGAAGAATGGAGTGCGCGGTCAGCTCCGGCTGTGCGCCGTGCAGAGTGCGTGCGTGAGTCTTTTGCCGCGGGCCTTAGCGGCGTTCGTGAGCGCCTACCCGGCCGTCGAATTGTCGGTCCGAACTTTGGCCGCAGAAAAGATTGCCCGAGCCGTCGCTGGGGGGCAGGCCGATCTTGGATTCGTCGCTGGTGCTCCGAGCTTCGCCCTCCGCGACGTCGATCGCGAGCTCTTGCGCCGTGAGGAGCTGCTGCTGTTGGTGCGCAAGAGTGATCCGCTGGCGCGACGAAAAGCGGTGCGGATAGCAACACTCGCCGCGCGCCCGCTCGTGCTCGTCCCTGGCGCGACGTTCACGGGAGAGATCATCCACGAGGCGTGTCGCGCGGCTGGCTTCGAGCCCCAGGTCGTGCTCACCCTGTCTTCGGCCGAGGCCCTGTGTGAGGTCGTTCGGGCCGGGTTAGCGTCGACCATCCTGCCCGCAGGCTACCTGCGTGGGGCGGACTCGCGCGCCGACGGCTTGGTCGCCATTCGGCTCAAAGATCCGACTCCCCGACGGGACCTTTGGCTCATCCGGCGCCGGCCAGCGAGCTTGCCGACTCCCCGTGCGGCGGATGAGTTCCTGCGGTTACTCCGAGCCAACGCAGATTTTGCGCGGTCAATCATTTGATTTCATTGAGTTTATTCGGTGATTGACAGAAGCGTGACGGCTCACTATATCAGCCGAGCACATTAACCCTGACGCATACGTTAGGGTTAGGGTTACAATGTAGTCCATGAGCGACCGTAACTCCCACCGCCATCTCGCCGTCGTCGCGCCGGGTTCTTCTCCCGTCGCTTCGTCGCGCGCGGTGGAGTGCTCGTCCTCCGCGCAGGGCGCGAGCGCCGCGAGCGTGGAGGAGGGGGAGTTGCTGTTGGTGGGTGACTTGGCCAAGGCGGTCGGCAAGACGGTCCGGGCCATTCATCTCTATGAGGAGCTCGGTTTGGTCCGAGCTCACGAACGTTCCAAGGGCCGCTACCGGTTATTCGCGCAAGACGCGCTGGTGCGCGTGCGCTGGATCATCAAGCTGCAGAACTTGGGGCTGTCTCTGTCGGACATCCAAGCCCTGGTGCGCGGTCAGAATGATGCCGCGTCCGCCAAGTTCGCGGCCATCCGCTTGCAAGAGGTTTACCTCGCCAAGCTGGTCGAAACGCGCAGCAAGCTCGCTGAGCTGAAAGCGCTCGAAACGGAGCTCGAGGCTAGCCTCGAGTTCCTCTCTACCTGTCACAACGTGTGCGAGTCCGAACTCTCTTCGGTTCACTCGTGCACGAGCTGCGCGCATCACGCCGAACAGCCCAATCCCCCCGAGCTCGTCGCCGGCAGCCGCGTGAATTGAAGGACTATCAGAACATGGCGCTCAAGTTTCCGATCTACATGGACAACCACGCAACGACCCCGCTCGACAAGCGCGTGCTCGAAGCGATGCTGCCCTATTTCACGCAGGATTTCGGGAATGCGGCCAGCCGCACCCACTCCTACGGCTGGCACGCCGAGGCCGCGGTGGAAGACGCGCGCGAGACGATCGCGGACTATATCGGCGCTGAATCCGGCAAAGAGATCGTGTTCACCTCGGGTGCCACGGAGAGCGACAACCTCGCGATCAAGGGCGTCGCTGAATACTACAAGGGCAAGGGCAACCACATCATCACCACGACCATCGAGCACAAGGCCGTGCTCGATTCGTGCAAGCGCCTCGAAAAAGAGGGCTACACCGTCACCTACGTGAACGCGGGTCGTGATGGTTTGGTGAACCCTGCGGACATCGAGGCGGCAATTACGGACAAGACCATCTTGGTCTCCGTCATGCTCGCCAACAACGAGGTCGGCACGATTCAGCCGATTGGCGAGATTGGTGCGATCACGCGCAAGCGTGGCGTGCTGTTTCATTGCGATGCCGTGCAGGGCTTCGGCAAGACGCAGTTCGACGTCAGCCGCATGAATGTGGACTTGGCCTCGCTGACTGCGCACAAGATTTACGGGCCCAAGGGCGTGGGCGCGCTGTACGTGCGCCGTTCCAAGCCGCGCGTTCGCCTCGTCGCGCAGATGGACGGCGGCGGTCATGAACGTGGCAATCGCTCAGGGACGCTGAACGTGCCGGGCATCGTCGGTTTTGCCAAGGCGGTGTCCATCTTCAAGCAAGAGGGCGTGGCGGAGGCGGAGCGACTGCGTGGTCTTCGCGACCGCCTGCACAACGCCATCACCAAGGAGCTCGACGCGGTGTACTTGAACGGGCACCCCGAAAAGCGCCTGCCCGGGAACTTGAACCTCTCGTTCTCGTTCGTGGAAGGTGAGGGCTTGATGATGGCGATCAAGGACGTTGCCGTTTCCAGCGGTTCGGCCTGCACCAGCGCCAGCTTGGAACCGAGCTACGTGCTTCGTTCGATGGGCCTGGATGAAGAGCTCGCCCATTCTTCGATTCGCTTCGGTCTCGGCCGGTTCAACACCGAGGAAGAAGTCGACTACGTGGCGGAGCTCGTGATCAGCAAGGTCAAACGCTTACGCGAACTCTCACCGCTTTACGAGATGCACCAACAGGGCATCGACATCAAATCGATTCAATGGGCCGCTCATTGAGGCAGAAGGAACAAAACCATGGCCTACAGCGATAAACTCCTCGATCACTACGAAAACCCGCGCAACGTCGGCACGTTGGACAAGGACGATCCGTCGGTCGGCACTGGGCTCGTGGGCGCTCCCGCCTGCGGCGACGTCATGCGCTTGCAGATCAAAGTCAGCCCGGAAGGCGTGATTGAAGATGCGCGCTTCAAGACCTTCGGATGCGGTTCGGCGATCGCGTCGTCGTCGCTCGCCACCGAGTGGATCAAGGGCAAGAACATCGACGAAGCCGCTGGCATCAAGAACAGCCAAATTGCCGAAGAGCTCAGCCTGCCTCCGGTGAAGATCCATTGCTCCGTCTTGGCGGAGGATGCGATCAAGAGCGCGATCGAAGATTACAAAGCCAAGCGCGCCGCACGCCTCGCTCTGGACGGCGCCCCCGAAGCGCCTGCCACGAGCGCGAGCGTCCCCGCCAGCCTCTGAACCGAGAACCCGAGTATCACCATGGAATCACCCGCATCCACCGAGACCCCAGCGTCCGCCTCTTCTCCGTCCGAAGCTCCCAAGTCGCGTCGCGAGATCACCATCTCCGACAAGGCCGTGGAGTTCGCGAAGAAGAAGCTCGCGCAGCGGGGCACTCCGGATGCAGCGGTGCGCCTGGGCGTCAAAGGCGGCGGTTGCTCCGGCTTCAGTTACGTCATCCAATACGAGGACACCCCGCCGAAAGAGCGTGACACCGTGTATGACGCGGGTGGCGTGCGCTTTTACGTCGACAAGAAGAGCTTCGTGTACTTGGCCGGAACCGTGCTGGATTACGAGCAGACGCTGATGTTTCAAGGGTTCAAGTTCAAGAACCCGAACGAGGCGTCGAGCTGCGGCTGCGGTCACTCCTTCACGGTTCGCTGAGTAGTGGTGGGTGCCCCGATTCGGCGCCCGTCGCTGCCGACGAGAAACGGACGATGGCGGTGAACCCATTCGAGGCGTTGGGTGTCGAGCCCGTGTTCAGTCTCGACCTGGCCGTGCTGGAACAACGTCACCGCGACATGAGCCGCGCCTTGCACCCGGATCGCCATGCGGCGTCCGGCGCTGGTGAGCGGCGGATGGCGCTTGGTCGCGCCATCGAAGTCAATGAGGCGTATCGGATCTTGAAGGATCCCGTGCGCCGCGCTGAAGCGCTCCTTGCCTTGCGCGGAGTGCGAGCGGGCGAGGGGAATGAGCCGCCCGCGTCGCCCGCGTTGTTGATGGAAGTCATGGAGCGCCGCGAGTCCCTCGCCGAGGTGCGCCAGACCAAGAATGAAATCGCGCTCAATCGCTTGATTGACGAGGTGCGCGGGCAAGCGAGTGGCGTCGAGGCCGCGCTTGCCCGTGAATTTGCTTCACCCAGTTCGAATTCGGCAGAAATCCTGAAGCGCATGGGCGAGTTGCGCTACTACCGCCGCTTCCTGGACGAAGCTGCCTCAATCGCTGACGACCTGCTCTGAGTTTTCAGAGGCCTCTCCATGCTGCTCGATATTTTCGACCCCAAAGCACCTCCGCAAGCCATCGGCATCGATCTAGGTACGACTAACTCGATCGTTGCCCACGTGCGTGATGGTCGACCCGTGCCGCTCACCACCTGTGACGGCTCAGCCCTGTTGCCCTCCGTCGTGCACTATGGAGCCGAAGGTTCGGTTTTGGTGGGGCGCAATGCCGCGGCCTACGCGACGCGGGAGCCGGAACGCACGATCTCCAGCGTGAAGCGCTTCATGGGTCGAGCTTCCGGCGACGCGGAAACGACGCGGCTCGGTACGTACAAGTTCGTGCCTGGCGATGCCTCCGTGGTGCGGTTCGATTTGGGCAAGCTGACTCCGAGTGCGATCGAAGTCAGCGCCGAGATCTTGAAGAGCTTGCGTCAGAGCGCGGTCGACCAATTGATGCACGTGGGTGGTGCGGTGGTCACCGTGCCCGCGTACTTCGACGACGCTCAACGCCAAGCCACGCGTGACGCGGGCCGACTCGCCGGGCTGGACGTGCTGCGGTTGCTCAACGAGCCCACGGCCGCGGCCTTGGCTTACGGTCTGGATAAGCAGGAAAACGGCTTGTTTGCCGTGTATGACTTGGGTGGCGGCACGTTCGACGTCACGATCTTGCTGCTCGATGAAGGCGTGTTTCAGGTCAAGAGCACCGGGGGCGACAGCGCGCTCGGTGGCGATGACATGGATCGCGAGATCGCCGAACGCATGCTGACCGCGATGGGTGCGACGACGCCGCAAACGCGCACCCCGGAGGTCGTCAGTATCGCGCTCGAGGCGGCGCGCCGCGCAAAACACGGGCTCACCGACGCCGCCGAAGTGAGCATCGAGCTGCCGCAGAAGGGTGGCGGCAACGTGCTCTTTTCGGTCAAGCGAGCCGAGTTCGACGCATGGATTCAGCCGCTTTTGGAGCGCACCGGCAAAGCGTGCCGGCGTGCCCTGCGCGATGCCGGTCTTTCGCCGTCCGAGTTGAATGGCGTGATCTTGGTGGGCGGCTCGACCCGGGTGCCGCGCGTGCGCTCGTACGTCCAAGAGCTGTTCGGGAAAGAGCCGCTCTCGGACATCGATCCGGATCTGGTCGTTGCCTACGGCGCGGCGATCCAAGCCGATCTCTTGTCGCGCTCGAGCGATGAAGTGTTGCTCTTGGACGTATTGCCACTCTCGCTCGGGATCGAGACCATGGGTGGTGGCGTCGATAAGATTTTGCCCAGAAATACTGGTATTCCCGCGGGCGCAAAGGCGACGTTCACGACCTACGCGGACAACCAGACCGGCTTCGACTTGCACGTGGTCCAAGGCGAACGCGAAATTGCCAGCGATTGCCGGTCATTGGCCCGCTTCAAGCTGAGCGGCATTCCGCCGTTGCCGGCTGGCTTTGCGCGGCTCGAGGTGAGCTTTCATGTCGACGAGAACAACTTGCTCAGCGTGAAGGCGGTAGAGCTCACCACTGGCATCAGCCAAAGCGTAGAAGTGAAGCCGAGCTACGGCCTGACCGACGACGAAGTCGAGCAAATGTTGATCGATGCCTTGGATCACGGCGAGAGTGACTTCGAGCTGCGCCGTTTGCGTGACGCACAGGTGGAGGCCACGCGCATCTTGCTCGCGACGGACAAGGCGCTCGATACGGACGCGGACTTGCTCGACGAAGCGGAGCGCGTACGGGTCGAGCAAGCGCTGAACGCCGCGCGCAAAGCGGCTTCGTCCGCTAGTACGGCTTCGGTCGTGGAAAACGCTATCAGCGCCCTGGACGACGCGACGCACGAGTGGGCGGGTCGGCGCATGAACCGCGCCATTCAAGCGGCCATTGCCGGCAAGAATCTGGGCACCGTCGAGCAGAGTGTGGCCCACGCGGCGGGCATCGAAGCCCATTTGGCCAAACACGGAGAGCGATAGCTGCCATGACGAAGGTCCGTTTTTTGGAGCACGGCGTCGAGATCGACGTGCCGGTGGGCACGTCCTTACTGAAGGCGGCGAAGATTTCTGGCGCGCCAGAAGGTGACGCGTGCGGCGGCGTGTGCGCCTGTTCGACGTGTCACGTCTACGTCGAGACTGGCGCGGACTTGCTCGCCCCAGCCGAGGAAGACGAGGAAGACATCCTCGATAAGGCGTTCGACGTGCGCATGAACTCGCGCCTCGGTTGCCAGGCGAAGATCTTGCGAGAAGGTGTGATCGAACTGCGCATTTCCAAAGAAAGCTTGGACGCGTATTACAACGAGCACCCGGACGTGAAGCGCCCGCGCTAGCTCTGACTCCTTCTCGCGTGGTACGCGCGTTGCAACTCCTCGGCCTGTCTGATGCGAAATCAGGCAGAAATTGCGAGGATTCCAATGAGTGACCAGCACCAACACCGTGACGCGTTGCCACAACCCGACTGGCACCGTGAGTGGACCGATCTCACTTCGGAGGTCGCGCCGCAACACGTTGGTTTAGATCGATCCGCCACGGATTTGCCTAAGGCGCGCGATTTGGCGGAAGATCGCGGCGATGAAAGCCAAACCGAAAGCCGCCCCCAAATCAGCCGTCAAAAAGGTCGCGAAAATCGCCAAGAAGGTGAGCAAAAAGGCCTCCAAGGCAGTCAAGCAAGCCACCGCGGCAGTGACGGAAGCCGGCAAGTCCGTGAAGAAGGTCGCCAAGGCGAACACAGCCGCCAAAGCACCCAAGGCCGCCAAGGGCGGTAAGAAGAAGGCTGCTCAGACCGGCATCGTCGCCGCCATCAAGAGCGCGGAAGCGAAAATGGCCGCCGTCGCTGAGGCAATCGTGGAGGTTGCGCAGGAAGAGCTCGAGAAGGCCAAGGCCAGCGTGAAGAAGATTTCCCGCAAGAAGAAGTGAAGTCCGCGGTCTGCCGCTGGCCCGAGCGGGATGCTGCAAAATGTCCCAGACCCGGCGGAGCGACAAGCAATTGAAGCTAAAAGCCTTATCTCATCCTGAGACGGCGCCGTATCGTGAAAAGTCGGGACCTTCACGATGCGATTACAGCAAGTTTCTTGGGCTTTGTGTGTCTGCGGTGCCCTGCTTCTGTCGCGGGCAGCGCAGGCTGAACCACTGCGGTTGCACGGCGTCGCGGCAGGCACGCATGCCATTACCCCCTACCAGAGTCGCGAGTTTGGTTGGGGAGCTGGCGGAGAGCTCGCGCTCGAGTTGCCGTTCGGGAACGTCTTTGGTCTGCAGCTCGAACTCGACACGTTGTGGCTGAGTCAGGGGAGCCCGCCCAAGGATTCGAAGTTCGAGCGCGGGGGAGCTGCGTCGGCGTCGTCGCTTGGCCTGGGTTTTCGCCTGCGGCCGTTTGGCGACGACTATCACGGGCAATCGCCGAGCGCAGCGGGTCTTTGGCTCGCAGCAGACGCGGGAGCCACGCTGACGAACGGGCTGACGCGCGGCAAGTTCGACGCCCAGCTCGGATACGACTTTTTGGACCGCAAAGGCCGGCGCGCGTTGGGGCCGATGCTGGGGTTCGTGCACGTGTTTCAGCCCGACGCTGAGGTGCGCCCCGAAGACGCGAACATCGTCTTGATCGGCGTGCACGCGATGTACGATTTCGGTCCCGGGCTCAACCCGAATAGCGACCGCGATCACGATGGCATTCTCGACGACGCTGACAAGTGTCCCGACGTGCCCGAAGACAAAGACGGCTTCCGCGACGAAGACGGCTGCCCCGAGGAAGACAACGACTTGGACGGCATCGCCGACAAGGTCGACCATTGTCCGGACGTGGCCGAAGACAAAGACGGCTTCGAGGACGCGGACGGCTGTCCCGATGAGGACAACGACAAGGACGGGATCAGCGACATCTCCGACAAGTGCCCGGACGCTGCCGAAGACAAAGACAGCTTCGAGGACGAGGACGGCTGCCCCGAGCCGGACAACGACAAGGACGGCATCCCCGATGCCCGCGATTTGTGCCCGAACGAGCCCGAGACCGTCAACGGGTACGCGGACACCGACGGCTGCCCGGATGAAGATCAGGTGCGTGTCGTGGGCGACAAGATCGTGCTCGACGATCGCGTTCACTTTTTCGTCAACAGCTTCATCATTCGCAAAGTCAGCTATCCGCTGCTGACACGCTTGGCGAAGTTGATCGCCGATCATCCGGAGTACCTGCACGTATCCGTGGAAGGCCATGCAGACGCCGTCGGCGCAGCCGACTTCAATCAAAAACTCAGTGAGGACCGCGCGCGTGCCGTGATGGAATTCTTGATCAAGCAAGGCATTGCTGCCGATCGACTGAGCTCGATCGGCTACGGTTCGACGCGCCCGCTGGTCGACAAGAAGAGCGAGTATGCGCTCTTGCTCAATCGGCGCGTCGAGTTCAGCGTTACTCGCCAAGTCAAACCAGACGGCACTCCCGTCGTCGGTGCTCCGTCAATCAGCCCGGACATCGCACCGAGCAACTCGGACGACCCGCCGGCGGCAGAGGAACCAGCGCTGCCCGCGGATGAAAAGCCAGCCCCCGCCGACAAGAAGGGTGGCAAGAAATGACCAAGATTGGCGCAAAAAGCTTAGGTTTTTGGGCGGTGCTGCTGGCGCTCGCCTTTCCGGCGGCGTGCGGGAGCAGCGGTGTCGTCGGCGGCAACTGCGCTGCCAGTCACATCGACTGCAATGGTCAATGCGTGGACGCGCAGCACGACCCGAACAATTGCGGCGGCTGTGGCCGCAAGTGCAAGGCCGGTGTGAGCTGCGAAGACGCGCTGTGCGAAGGCGAGCCCGCGGGTGGTGCGGGAGGTGGCGGCGGTTCGTCGGGTAGCGACGGCGGTGGCGAAGGTGGATCGGCGGCCGAGTCTGGTGTCGGCGGAAGCAGTGGCGCCGCGGGCGACGACGACGCAGGCAACCTGACCGACGCACACCCGGATGGCGATGCGGGTTGCATGCCGCCGTACAACACGGCCGCAGCGTGCGGCGATTGTCGCACCAAGTGCCCTGCCGCGAAGCCGAACTGCGCGCCGTACGGCAAGGATGAATACGTTTGCGTCGCTGCGTGCGAGGCGCCCCTCGTCGCGTGTGGCGGTCAGTGCACCGATCCGTCGATGTACACGACGCCCGCTGCGTGTGGCAGCTGCGATGTGCAATGCACGGGAGCCAAGCCGTATTGCTCGCCCAACGCGGACGGTAACTACCTGTGCAAGGCTAGCTGTGACGCGCCGCTCGCGGCGTGCAACGGCCAATGCATCAACGCCATCTTCGACACGCCGGATGCGTGCGGCTCGTGCGACGTGCAATGCACGGACACCGCGCCCACATGCTCGCCCGACAGCGTGGGTGGCTACAAGTGCGTGCTCACTTGCGAAGATCCGCTCAAGGAATGCAACGGCAAGTGCGTCGACTTCAATATCGACGCCAACAACTGCGGCAGCTGCGGGAACGTCTGCTTGTCGGGCATCTGCCAAGGCGGGATGTGCGTGGGTGCCAAAGACGGTCACGTCGT
>Ga0164309_10000159_pt1 | contig 40978 bp, 33 predicted proteins | sample Whisoiple_247_MG_FD_109984 | JGI IMG/M metagenome (GOLD analysis project Ga0164309, IMG submission 109984) | Soil microbial communities amended with fresh organic matter from upstate New York, USA - Whitman soil sample_247_MG | ecosystem: Environmental > Terrestrial > Soil > Unclassified >... | reverse complement strand
TGGCCTTGGCCGAGGAGTAGGCGCCGTGAAATTGGCTCGTTTCCGCGAGGAACGCGAAGCGCTTCGGAGCTTGCGCGATGAGCCAACGCGCAGGCACGAAGATCAGCTTTGCCCGGGTGCCGAGCGCGCTCGCCACTTCACGATAGTAGTCGCGCCAAGTCAGCACCTGATCGCGGGTCACGTTGTAGCTTTGCCCGAACGTGCGCGCAGTCAGAGCCGCGTAAGCGAAGAATTTGCCGCAGTCATCGCGATGCGTGGATTGCCACAGGCCGAGTCCGTCGCCCGCGATCAGCACAGGCAACCCGCGCGCGACGCGGTCCCAAGTGCCGCTATCGAACTCCTGTTGGTCGATCAGGGAGCCACCTGGACCGTAGGTATGACTCGGGCGAGCGATCGTGAGCTCGAACGCGCCGCTGTCGGCAGCTTGCCGAAAGCGGTGCTCGCAGAGGAGCTTGTTGCGCCCGTACTCGGTGACCGGCTCCTGCGGCCAGTCTTCGTCGATCAAAACACCCGGCGGAGTGTTCACGCGATACGTGCACACCGTCGAGCAGAACACGAACTGAGCGCAGCGCCCGCTGAAGGCACGCACGCTGGCCTCGGCTTGTTCGGGCGAAAAGCAGATCATGTCGTAGACGACGTCGAAGCGGCGCTCGGCAAAAGCCGCCACGAAAGCGCCCGAGTCCGCGCGATCACCTGCGATTTGCCGCACGTCATCGGGCAAGGTCCGTTCACGGCGTCCGCGGTTGAAGGTCGTGACTCGAGCTCCGCGCGCCAGCAGGTGTTTGACGATGCCGGTGCTGATCAGTCCCGTGCCACCGATGATGAGCGCGTCCAACATCCCGGCGAAGGACAGCACGCGGCGTGCCCCCGAGCAAGACGCGCGCTCTGTTCTTGGAGCCGCCGTCGGGCTGATCTAGTTTGGGGCATGGTTTCCAGTTCCAAGCTTCGCGTGGCGGTTCTGTTCGGTGGACGATCGGCCGAGCATGAGATCTCGCTGCTTTCAGCGCGATTCGTGGTCGAGTCGCTCGACCGTGACAAGTATGAGCCAATCTTGATTGGCATCGACAAGAGCGGCCGTTGGCTGTTGCAAGAAGAGGCGTTGTTGCTCAACGCCGCGCGTGATCCGCGCCTCGTGAAGCTGAATCAGTCGATGCCCGGCGTGCTGCTCGCGCCGCATCCGGCCGGAGAGGGCAAAGCTCTACAGCGCGTGGACTCGGCGACCTCGCTCGGCGCGGACGTCATTTTCCCGGTCTTGCACGGTCCGATGGGTGAAGATGGCACGGTCCAAGGGTTGCTCGAATTGTCGGGCCTGCCGTACGTGGGGGCGGGCGTTCTCGGCTCGGCGGTGGGAATGGACAAGGACGTGATGAAGCGGCTCTTGCTTCAAGCCGGTTTGCCCGTACTGCCGTACGAGACCGTGCGCCGAAACGAGTGGCTCACCGCGCGCGAAGCGACGCTCACGCGCCTCGCGCGGCTCGGCTTTCCGCAGTTCGTGAAGCCGGCGAACTTGGGCTCCTCGGTGGGAGTCAGTCGTGTGAAGAGTGCCGCGGAGCTCACGCCCGCGCTCGAACACGCCTTCGAATTCGACGACAAATTGGTGGTCGAGGCTGGCCTCGACCACCCGCGCGAAGTGGAGTGTGCCGTGCTCGGCGGCGATCGACCGCGCGCGTCGGTGCCCGGCGAAATCACCATCGATCACCCGGACGGCTATTATTCCTACGCCGCCAAGTACGTCGACGGTTCCGGAGTGCACACCAAGATCCCCGCGGACCTCACCCCCCAACAAATCGAGGTGGTCCAGCGTCTCGCGCTCGCGACCTTCCAAACGCTGGAGTGCGACGGCCTGTCACGCGTGGATTTGTTCTTGGACAAGGGCGGTGCTTGGTACGTCAACGAAATCAACACGCTGCCCGGCTTCACCGCGATCTCGATGTTTCCGAAGCTGTGGCAAGCGAGCGGCGTGCCCGCTGCCGAGCTCATGACCATCTTGATCGATGACGCACTGGCGCGCGCAGCTAGGAAGCGCGCGCGGCGCTCGAGCGTTTAGAGCGCCGATCGGCGCTCTAGATGGGCAGCGATTTGACGCCCACACGCGCGGCCGAGAGCTCGTAATAACGCGCGGCCAACTCCTCGTCACTCGCGCGTCGATGCATGTGGCTCTCGCGTCCCTCCACGAAATACGCCCCGGAAATGTGGGCGTATTCCGGTGAGATCGCGAGCATGACCGAGCTCCGCGCGCCCTTGCCGAGCGAATCCGGGCCGCGCATTTCGAAGCCGGTCTGGAGCAACTTGGTCGAGACCACGCCTGGATGAACGGCGTTGACCTTCACGCCACGCGTTTCCAAACGGCGGGCGAGCTCGACGGTGAAAAGGACGTTGGCAAACTTGGACGTCGCGTAAGCCTGATAGTCGTCGAACGGAGTTCGAGTGTTGTCGATGTCATCGAGATCGATGTGGGCGCGCGTGTGCGCGATCGAGCTCAAGTTGATGATGCGCGTGAGCGATTGTCCGACCGCGCTCTCCAGCAGCAAATGCGTGAGCAACACGTGCGCGAAGTGATTCACGGCCAGCGTGAGCTCGATGCCTTCGGCGCTGAGCTCACGACGCTTCATGTACACGCCCGCGTTGTTGATCAGCGTATCGATCGGCAGTCCGCGGCGCGCCAGCTCGAGCGCGAGCGCACGCACCTGTGACAGCGACGCAAAGTCGGCGATCACCGGCGAGGGCGGCGGCGCTTCCGAAGCACTCTGCAGCTCCTCATAAGCTGCGGCCACACGCGCTTCACTCCGCCCGTGAATGATCACTCGCGCCCCTAGGCGCGCGAGTTCCAACGCGGTTTCCTTGCCGATGCCGTCGGTTGCGCCCGTGACCAGCACGACCGAATCCGTTTTATGAGGGGCGGCGCGCATCGCACCAACCTGCCGGTTAGGCCCGCGATCGTCAAGTCGCCGCGCGCACGATCACTGGGGTTTTCGCAGCTCCTTGATCGCCAGGCCCACGTCCTTGCCATTCACGGTGAGGCCTGCGGATTTCAACTGCTTCATAGCGATGCCTGTGGCCTGTCCGTCATTGCCAGCGGCCTTGATCGGCACCGCTACCGGCGCGAGCGCCTGCACGATCTCGTCGACACTGAGACTCTTCGGCAAATACGTGGCCAGGACTTCCATTTCCTGTGTCAGCACTGCGCGCTTCTCGGCGTCGGTCGTGGCTGCCAGCGTCTCTTCGTTCGACTTCAGCAACTTACGCAAGATCGCCATGGCCTCTTCGTCGTTGCCTTGGCGACCAGCACGAGCAGCGTCAGTCGTGATCTCTCCCACGGCCACGCGCAGGATCTCCTTTTCGACGTGGGCCCCTGCCTTGATGGCCTGGAACATGCGCGCCTTGATCTGATCGATGAGCATTCGGGAGCCTCCGCGCCTGCTCATACCCCCAACCGTCACCTCGGTGACCAAAGTTCCGCCGCTCGCTGCCCCAACCCCCAAAAATTCCCCGGGCCCCTTGCACGACTGTTCCTATAGATGTATCTATTAGTCATATCGTTACGATGTATCGCGCATCACCCCGATGCCGAACACCAAAAACGACCCCATCCGTAACCACAAGAAATCAGACATAAAAATGCATCACCACACACATTTCAGGCACAACCAGGGAGCGTTCTTAGACCGCTCGGAGTTCTGGTCGCATGGCCACAGTCACAGCCAAGGGCGGCGAGGGCCGTTTGGTCCGCGTGGCCCGTTTGGACCCCCGGGCGGCGGCGGTCGGAATCCGTCTTGGGGTGACTGGTTCGGCTCACCTCCGCCCCGCGCGGAGCGTGGCGGCGTGCGCTACCTCGTGCTCGACGCGCTCTCCGAACGTCCGCGCCACGGCTACGAAGTCATTCAAGTCATCGAGGAGCGGAGTGGTGGTTCATACCGCCCGAGCCCTGGTGTCATTTACCCAACGCTGCAGATGCTCGAAGAGCTCGGCCACGCCCGCGTGATCGAGCAAGACAACCGCAAAGTGTATGAAATCACTGAGGCGGGGCGCACCGATCTGCACGAGCACCGCGACGAGGTTTCAGACTTCTACGAGCGCTTCGAGGACGACTCTTGGGAGAGCTACGTCGAGAACTTCGGCGACATCATGAAGCGGCTCGGCCGTTTGTTCAAAACCCTGAAGCGGGCTGGCGGACGTGGCCAACTGACACCCAAGACTCTCAAGAAGATCGGCGATGTGATCGACAAGGCCGTCCATGACATCGAAGCTGCCTTCGACGAAGACCGCTGAGCCACGCCACCCCACATCACTCTACTCCACCCCACTCACATGCAGACCAGGTAACCCAGATGAAGCGTAGGCGGATCGTCGCGCGCGCCCGGAAGAGCGCTAGCGGGTTGCGTGCAGGCAAGCTGCGCAACCGAGCTGGGCGGGTGTTTTTGTGGGAATCCGTAGTTCTGGGCGTGTTTGGCGCAGTCGCTAGTGTGGTGGTCGGCGCCATGGCGGCGGGCGTCCTCAACTCAGCGAACATTTCGGTGCCGCTCTCGCTCCAGTTGTTCCTGATGTCCGACACGTTCGAGCTGTCCGTCTTGCCTGGTGCTCTGGGTGGCGCGATCGCGCTCATCGCTATCGTCACCAGCGCGCACGCTTGGGCGCATCGCGCGTTCCGTCTCGATACCTGACCAAACGTGCGCGCAAACACCCGCGCGAGTCGAGCTCGAGCGGGTGCGCGTCCGATGATCAGATGGCTGTTTTCAGCTCGCGTGTGCGGGAACTCGGCTGCGACCGGAGGCCGGCGTGGACGAGTGCGGCTCGGTGCGTGCGTGCAGCATGGGTGCGAACGCATCTCGGTAGCTGCGCGCGAGATACAACTCCAGGGCGAGCACGATGATTGGCAAGGCCAACCCAGCCGGCGCCAAGAAAGCGTGGAACGCCACGATGTTCACCACCACCGGCGCCAGGAGCGCGAGCGCGAGCGGAACGTAGCGGTTCGAAAGCAAGAGCACGCTCGCGGCGACTTCGGTACCCTTGATCAACGGGAACATGTAACCCGTCGCAAACAGCGCGCCGGCAAAGTTGGCGGGCGGGCCGCTCATGGGCGGTTGCGGCAAGAAGTGCAGAAACCCGTTCAAACCGAACACAAAAAACGTGAGCCCCAAAATCACACGGGCGATAGCGGGAAGCTTGCTGCTGATGCTCGACATACGATTTTCTCCTCTAAACTGTTGTCGAAGAGTTTAATTGTTGCGCCCGACTGGGGTAGACGTGGCACGAGCAAAGAATAGTTGCTACCAGAGCAACAATGGATTTGAACCACGTGGCGGTCTTCGCTCGCGTCGTCGAGCTCGAGAGCTTCACTGCCGCCGCCAAGCATTTGGGTCTGCCCAAATCCTCGGTCAGTCGAACAGTGACCCGCTTGGAGGACGAACTCGGCGTGCGGCTCTTGCAACGCACGACTCGCAAGTTGCGTCTCACGGAAGCGGGACAGGCCTATTACGAACGTGCTCGCGTGGCCCTTGCCGGCTTGGAGGAAGCCGCTTCGGCGGCGACCAATCTCAGCGCTGAACCACGCGGAACCGTGCGCATGAGCGCACCCTCTGACATGGGCAGCTTGCACTTCGGTGACATGGTTGCGCGCTTCGTGCGCAAGTATCCGCTAGTGCACGTCGAAATCTCGCTCACCTCGCGCTACGTCGATCTCGTCGCGGAAGGTTTTGACTTGGCATTGCGTGCTGGGAAGCTGGCTGATTCGAGCTTGGTCGTACGGAAGATTGGCACTGATTCTTTGGGCCTGTTCGCATCAGCTTCGTACTTGCGTCGACGCGGCCGACCGAAGGCGGTGGCTGATCTCGCCAATCATGATTGCGTATTGTTTCATGGCCAGAATGGCAAATGTGAGTGGCACTTGACGGGCCCTCGAGGGGTCGAGCGAGTGACGGTGCGCGGCCCGCTCAATGCGGATGAAATGGGCTTCGTCCAGCAAGCGGTCGCGGCGGGTGTCGGTATTGCGCTTTTGCCGACCTTCGCCGTGCGCCTCGCGGCGGCGCGTGGGACGACGCCCATGCCAGTCCGCTTACTCCCGGAGTACTCCATCAGCGGCAACGGGCTGCAGGTGGTCAGTCCGTCCACGCGCTTCCCGTCCGCGTCGGTCACCGCGTTTCGAGATTTCCTGGTCGCCGAGCTAACCGAGCTTTGGAATTCGGCTAGATTCTGATTCACGCGAACAGTGTGCTACACCCGCGCGGTGCCCAGTTTCGCTTGTCAGAGTTGCGCAAAAGAGTTTGCGGTCCCCGAGGCCACGCTAGCCAAGTATCCCGGTTGGCAGCCCAAGCTTTGTCTGTCGTGCAAGAAGCAAAGCGCGCAAACGACCAACAAGAAGGTGCCCTCCTCGCGTGGGCGCGGCACTCGTCCGTCCTCCGGCTCGCGCGAAGAAAACCTGAACGTGGCCGAGGTGCTCGCCAAGTACACGAGCGGCCCGGTAGACGGCGTGTTCACCGATGGCGCGGCGGAGCCCAACCCGGGCCCGGGTGGGTGGGGCGCCGTTTACGTGGCGGAAAACCAAATTGTGGGTGAGCTGTGGGGGCACGAACCGCACACGACCAACAATCGCATGGAGCTCAGCGCGCTGATCAACGGCTGCGCGCTCGTGCCCGAGGGGAAGAAGGCGGTGCTCTATACCGACAGCCAATTGTGCGTCAGCACCATCAATGAGTGGGCGAAGGGGTGGGAGGCGCGCGGCTGGAAACGCAAGGGCGGCGAGATTAAGAATCTCGAGCTCGTGCAAGAGCTATACGGTATCTGCAAACGCCGCCCCGAGCTCGAGCTGCGCTGGATTGCGGCACACTCCGGCAATCGCTGGAACGAGTATGCCGACGCGCTCGCGACGGCATATCGCCGCAAAGTGCGCTGAGCGTCCGTGTCAGGGAGCCACGACGTGCACCGCGCCGTCGGCGGCGACGTGGACCGCTACCGGCTTTTCTCCGCGAAAAATCAGCAGCGCGTCGTCGTTCGTGTAGAGCGTGCTGAGTTCGCCGGCGTTCGGACCGCCAAAGTCTGGCGCGTCGAACACGATGATGTCCTTGGTCGTCGGCAGCGCGGCGAGGGGAGCCAGCCGCAAGCGGGTTTCGCCCAAGCTCGAGCGCCACATCACGAGCAGCTTGTCCCCCAATGGTCCGACGGCCCACCACCACTTGCTCTCGATATCGGGCAGCTTCACTTCACTTTCTTGGCAGCCTTTCGCGTCGCAGTCGATGCGACCGACTAGCGCTCCGTCGGGCACTGACTGCGCGTAGGCGACGCTCGCGCCGCTCTTGGTACAGACCAGATCGGAATCGATGCCGCGCGCGAACGGCATTGTGACCGAGCTGGGCTTGCTCCAAGTGTCGCCTTGAAACAGCGTCGCGGTGAATTGAGTCTTGCCGTCACCGGCGGTGGCTTTCGCGTTGTGGAGTCCTGCGCGGGGGCCAAAAGCGGCGACGCCCAGCGCGCCGTCTTTGCGACACCCGTGCAGTGCGCCCGAGAACGCACCGGCTTCGACGTGCGCATCTTTGAGCCGTCCGCCAACCAATGACTTGGCGACCAATGCGCTCCCGCCTTCGCTTTGCTGCAGGTAGACGACCTGATTGCCGAGCGACAGTGGATCTCCGAGCGGCGTTGCGTTCGGCAGCTTGCTTGCTTTGCCAGCTTTGCCTGCGGTGAGCAGTGTGACCTGATACCCCTCGTCCTTGTCGCCGCGTTCGACGGCCAGCCCGTCCCGCGTCAAACGCAGGGCGCCGAGCCCGCGCACATCGGACTTTTGTCCGCTCTTCAGGTCGTACGCGGCGAGCCCTTTTTCGGTCAGGCCTGCGGCAAATACGCCGCTCGAGCTAGCCACGAGATCGATAGTCTGGGCTGGCAACTCGGGCACGTCCGCATGCGCATCGAAGCAGCTCACCTGTCTGAATCCAGCCGAAAATTCGCAGCCGCGGGGTTTGCCGCGACCTTCGCTCGGTTTGAGCAACACGACTGCACGGCCATCGGGAGTGAGCAGTGGTCCGACCAGGCTCAGCGGTTTGTCGCTGAAGCTTTTCCAGGTGGTCGCGCTGAGGAGTGGGGGCGGCGCGGCGTGCGGAGCTGGTACGCCTGCCGCGGCTTCGGTTTTCAAGCCTGCGCTGGACGCGGACTCCCAGAGTTCGGTCGCGACCGAGATCAATGAGCTGTCGGTAGGCAGTGAGCACGTCCCCTTGTTGTCACCACACGCGAGGCGTTCGTGCAGCTTGCGCTTGAGCATCGCGCCCTCGGTACTCGTGCCGAGGGCTGCATAGAGATCGTCCGCCGCACCCGCACAGCGCGCCGGCCAGCCTGACTTTTGGGACGAGGTCGTCGTGTTGGCGAGCGCGATTGAGCGCAGCTGTGCAACTCGAACTGCGAGCGTCCCTTGGGCGGCTGAACCGGCGAGGCAGGTACTGAGTTCGTTCCAGGATTTTTGGGCGTCACCTTCCGAGCAAGCAGCGAGGCTCGAGGCGAGCAGCAGGCAGGGTGGGAGTTTGAGGAACGAGGCTCGGCGCGTCATGCGCGAGAGCCTACAGATTCACCGGAACAGCGCCAACACTTCGTCCCGCGCGTCGATCATCGATGCCCAGTTGGCGCGCAAATCCGCAGCGCTGAAGCCCACGTGGCGGGCCTCGAGCGAATTCGATAGCTCCTCGATCGCGCCTTCGTTCACCGCGGAATCGTGACGCAAATGATACTCGAGCCGGTCTGCCAGACGCACCAGAGCGACTTGCATGCCCACCGTACCCCCGCCCGCATAGGCGCGCTCCGGCTGATGGTGCCAAGCAACGACTTGAGCGATCTGTGGGGGAATTTTCCAGTTCGAAAGCACGTGCGCGCCGAGCACCGCGTGGTCGTAGCCGAGGCGATCGCGCTCGACCAAGTGCAAGCGGTCGGGTGAATCCAGCGCGGCCGGTGGCAAGCCGTCGTACGACTCGATGCCGGCCTGCATGCACAGCAGCTTGCCGATGTCGTGAAGAAGGCCAGTGAGGAACAGCTGGTCGCCGGAACGCAATCGCCATTGGTCCGCGAGAGCTCGAGCGATCGCGCCGGTGGCCGCGCAATGGTTGCGAATCGTGGCACCACGACTCTTCACATCGCGAAACATGTCCATCGTCGCGACACCGATCACGATCTCGCGCACGGTGTTGCGTCCGAGTCGTGCACAAGCCATGAGCACGCTCTCGCACGGAACCAAGGTGCGGTAGAGCGCGGAATTGGCGATCCGCAGGAAGGTTGCCGAGAGTGCGGGGTCCTTCAAAATCAACCCCTCCAAGTCGGCGGTGCGGTAGTCATCGTGACCCAACAGACTGAGCACCTGCCGGGCAACGACGGGGAAGGGTCGGAGCTTGCCGCTGAGCAGCACCGCACCGGAGAGACGGTGCGCAGCCAAGTCATTGGCGTGTGCCGGGTGCTCGTCCATGTACCAGAGGTGATCTTGAACCACTTGGCGAGCCAGCTCGTGCACGCCCTCGTGAACGGCGGAGTCGGCCCGCAAGTTAATCTGGCGGACCGCGTTCCCTGAGGGGGGAACCGCCGAGCCGCAGAGGGCACAGAGATCTGAGGGAGATTTGGGGTTCCCAATCAAACATCGAAGCGCACGTCGTCACACCGCAAACCGCGATTAGAGGAACCCCCCAATTCCCTCTTTCTCAGATCTCCGCGGCCTCTGCGGCTCGGCGGTTAGTCCCTCTCCTTCGTCCGCGACACCGCGCGTCCTGATCTGTCTATTATAGTGGCGGTCCGACTATTTGGGTGTAGAGTGCACAGAAGAACACACCATGAGTTCAGTCCTAATCATCTCCGGTAGCCCATCGAGCACTTCGCGCACCGAGCGAGTGGCGCGTTCGATCGCCGCGCGCATCACCGCGAGCGACGTTCAAGCCTCGCTGCTCGACGTACGTAGTTTGCCGGCCGCGGATTTGCTGCACGCCCGCTTCGATGCGCCGAGCATCGTGGAGGCCACGGCGCGGGTCGCGGCTGCGGACGGCATCGTCGTAGCGACGCCGGTGTACAAGGCTGCGTACTCTGGCTTACTCAAGACGTTTTTGGACGTGCTGCCGCAATTTGGCTTACGCGGCAAAGTCGTGCTGCCGCTGGCCACGGGCGGATCCATCGCACACGTGCTCGCGATCGATTACGCGCTTCGCCCGGTGCTCAGTTCGCTGGATCCGCTGCACGTCGTGAACGGCCTGTTCTTGCTCGATAAGCAAATCACCGTGCTCGAGAGCGGTGACGTTCAGTTGGAGCCGGAGATCGATCAGAAGCTAAACGCCGTGATCGACCAGTTCTTGCGTGGCCTGTCGCGAGTCGCGAGCGCAGGCATTTGAGGGCCGAAGCGTCTAATTGCTTTGCGGCAATTGGGGGCTCTTGTTGCTGGTGAGCGCGCGAGCGGTTTCTTTGGCCGCCGCGCTCGCGTCGTGTGCGACTCGCTTTTGCGCGGGATCCTTGAGAGCGCGCGCGGCGGAGTCGTAGCGTTTGGCGAGCGCTTCCCAGAACTTGGCATCGTTTTGGGGAGGCGCGAGCCCCAGCAGATACGCAGCGTCGAACGCGGCTAATGGCGCGCTCGGGTTGTTCTTTTCGCTTGCCAGGCCGTCGAGCTCGGCGACTTGCATGGCGCCAGTCGGCAATTGCGGACCGCGCAGGATCAATTCGCTCGCGTCGCGCGGCCCGTTTTGCAGGCTGCTGGCGAGCGCGTGGTACAGCGCGCGTTCAGCGCGGGGCTTGTCGCTGGCACTGAGCCGCGCAGCGAGCGCAAAATCCTCGGCCCTGAAGTAGCGCCGCCCTCGCTCGATCAGCGCGCGGACGAAAAAATCGCGCTGAGTGTCGTCGAGCTTCGAAGGATCCAATTGCGCCGCTAGCGCCCGCGGTAGCCCGCGTTCCAAAAGCGCTCGCAAGAGCGGCGCGTCGAGCGCGCTCGTGGCGAGCAAGGTGCCCGCGTAAAACGTGGGTAGACGAAGCGCCAGTTTGCGCTCGGTCGTATCGTCGGCAGCGGGTGACAAAGGAGGCAGCAGCAGCTTGTCGAGCGCGTCGATGCGTCGTCCGGCGTACACTTCCGACAACAATGCGCGTGCGCGCTCGACGCGTGCGTCGGCCAAAATACCGATGCTCGCGAACTCGCGCAGCCCGACCAAAGCGGCATCGCGACCGCGCGCTTTGCGCGGTTCGAGGGCTTCGTCCAGCGCGGCGTAGTAGGTCTCACGGACCTCGGCGTCGTCATTCATTTCTTTGGGCAGCGCCACTTTGCGCACTACCGACACGAAGCGCATATCCGCCAAGCCTGCTTCGATCGCGACGATGCCTTTCGCATACGCCGAAAGGCGTGCACCCGACAACGAAAGTTCGTGAATGGCTTGCGCCTGCGTGACGATCCAGGGCTTCAGCGTGCTCTGGAAGAAGTCCATGAAATGAGGTTTATCGAAGGGCGGCGAGAGCTCTGGAGCCTGTTGCACCAGGCGCGCGAGCCTGCCTCCTGCAGCCAGGGCGATTAGCGTGTCTTCGATGCTTCGGTCCAGCTCCGCGCGGCGTGGTTCCAAGAAGGGCATGGCAAGCACGTCGCCACAGCCAACGGGAGCGAGTTCGGCACGGAGCGCGCGCACCAATCCGGGCGGCAAGCTGCTCTCGTTTTCCAAACAGACGAGCTGCGCATCGCGTTCGAGCGGTGCGCTGGCCGCCAACGCTCGAGCCAACGCCTCGCGAGAGGCATCGCTGGTCGCGGTCGGCGTCTTGCAGGTTTCGTTCGAATGCGCGAGGTACTCTTTGCAGCCGTCGGGCGCGGCAGGGACGCCCGCGGGCTCCGCGACGATCGGGACCTTCTGTTTGGTCGGCTCGACCTGCTTCCAGTCACTCTTCGCCGGCTCGGGGGTTGGCGCCTTGGCGGGCTGGGCGGCTTGTGGAGTGCAGGCCCACAACGGGACGGACGTGGCGAAAATGGTGAACCAGAGGGCGAGACGCATCGCGCGATACGACCCGCAAACCTGCTTTCGGTCAAGCCAGGAACTGAGCTGTTAGATGCGGAAATGATTGGTGAAAATGCCCCGGTTACAACGCTGCACTGATGCTGGAAGGCGCGCTGCCTCCCGCCGAAAAGCGAACGATCTTCGCACCGGCCATCAACTTCGAGCGAAGCGCGGCCGCTTCATTAGTCGTGTACGAGTGTGAGTGCGGGTCGTAGACATGAGGTACAGCAGCGCGCGCACCATCCTGGTGATTGACGACAACGCTGTCGTGCTCGAAGCGACGCGTGCCACGCTCGAACAAGCGGGATTTCGGGTGGTGACTCTCGACCGCCCGACTGGCGCGGTGGTCACGGTTCTGAACGAGCGCCCAGACCTGGTGTTAGTCGACGTGAATATGCCGAACATGACCGGCGATTCGTTGGCTGATGTCTTGGGGCGAACGCGCGCGACTCGCGGCACGCTCGTGGTGCTCTATTCGAGTTTGCCGGCGAACGCGCTGCGCATGAAGGCATTGGCTGCGGGAGCGCACGGCTTCATTCAAAAGACGGGCGTGCAGACGGAGCTCGTGCGTCAAGTACGCGGCTTCTTGGAGCAAGACTCGCTCGGTGCCCAGCGCGTGGCGTCGATTCTTGCCGGCGACGACAGCGTATCCAGCGCGCGGATTCGAGTCGAAACGCCCGCCGAAGAGCCGCTTTCTGGCGTACCACCGAGCAGTCGGCCGTTTCGCTCGAGTTCGATCGCGCCGCCGGATGGCGTTGGAGCGCTGGCGAGTGCGAGCGCGCCTCCACCGCAGCGCGATAGCGGCACGATCCGCTTGGTCGTGCCGACTGCATTGTTCCTCGACGACGATCTCGCGGTGCTCACCGGCTACCGACGAGCGCTCAGCAGTGACGAAGTGGTCGGCGAATACCTGACCTCGGCCGATCAGGCGATGCGTCGCATCAGTGCTCCCGAGCCGCCGGATGTCGTCGTCACCGACTTGATGATGCCGGGGATGAACGGCATGGAATTTTATCGGCGCGCGCTCGACCTCGATCCGACGTGGCGTCATCGTTTCGTCTTCATTACTGGTGCCGGCACGATCAACCAGGTTGCGGAATTCTTGCGCCGGGTGGGCGGCCGCGCGCTCGAGAAGCCGGTCGACATTCGACGTTTGCGCGATGCAATTCGCTACGCGGCGACCGGCGCGCGTATCTTTCGGAAACATAGCGCGAACCTCTAAATTGCAGATACTTCTGGCATCGTGGCGCGCTGCTCGCGTGGGCAATTCTGCGTGGTACGCTTCGCTCCATGGGCAGATTTTTCTCGAGTATTCTCGGCTGCTCCGTGCTCATCAGCTGTGCGCAAAACAACAGCGCGGCGCCGCTTCGCTCTCCAACGCTCGACTACGCGCCACCAGCGCCGACCACCGCGGACGGCGACACGGTGGGCGCCGATCGACGCGGCCCGGCCGACAAGCTTCATGAAGGCGTTACGACCGACGGACCATCGCCTGGTTGGGACGCGAGCAAGAACGGACTGACCTACGATCCGAAGAAGCGCGTCGGTGGCGCTGTCGATCCTCCGCCGGCCAACGGTTCGTCTCCGTCCAAGTAGCGCTGCGGGCTGGCATGCAATTGCGGCCATGGTGCACTCACGTTCATTCTTTTGCTCAGATGTAGTCAGAGCGATTACCCTATTGGGCTCGGCTCGTTGACGTGAGCGAGCGAGGCGGCCTACCGTCTCTCTTGGGCTTTATAGGAGGAAGAATAGATGCGTGGATTAGCAGCTTGTTTGGCAGGATTTCTGGCTTTGGGTGCGCTCGGGGCGATGGTTGCAACCATGTCCGCCTGTAGTGACTCGACGGATGCGAGCGGCGGAGCGGGCGGAGCGACTGCAGCGGGAGGCTCGCATAGCGGCGGGAGCTCGACTTCGGGCGGCGGCTCGTCTGCGGGCGGCAGTGACAACAGTTGCGGCTTCGCGAGCGACACTTGCAACGAGTGCCTCACCTCCAAATGCGAAGACGAAACGAACGCGTGCGCCGCGGCGGGCACCTGCCTGGAGGACTTGCTCAAGCTCCCGAACTGCGTTTGCAACCCCGCGAATGACGTGATGACGTGCATCCACGACTTCGTCGTGGCGAATGGCGATCCAGCAACCAAGCTGGCACAGTGCTACTCGATCAACTGTGAAACCGAATGCAAGTGAGCTGAGCTGACCGAGTGCTCTCTGCGCCGTTCAACGCGCGCAGAGAGCCGGTTACTCATTGTCCGGCGGCTTCTTCGTCAGCCGTGGCTTTCTTGATCTGATCGATGAGTGACCCCGAGCCGTAGGGGTTCGAGCGCGCGGCGGCTGGCAACTCGTTGCCGGTCGATGTTTCGGACGCGGTCGGCTCCGAGGTGGCTGGCGTGCTGGGCGCGGCTTCGTTCGACGTGGTCTCTTCGCTGCTTTCAGCGGCCTGCGTCGGTGCGGGCTTCGGTGTCCAACGCACCGCGCGCGGTACACTGCGCTTGTGCTCGACCGACAAGCTCTCGACGTCCACGACGCGCGGGGCAGCACTGGGCGCGACTGGTGTGGGGTCGACGGCTGGCTTTTGCGCGGCCACGTTCACGATGGGTGCAGGCGTGGTCGTAGCGGCAAGAACCTGCGTCTTTGGGCGCTGTTTCAAACTGCGCACGAGTGACGCGCCGGCCGCGGAGGCCGTGACACAGACCACGAGCGCGATGCACGCAGACACCCAACGCGGCCGCTCGCTCAGCGTGTCAGCGGCCTGCAAATTCAACAGAGCTTCCTGGTGTGGGCGATCGCTGATGCGCGCGGCTGGCGGAGTCGATGCTGGCTGCGGGACTGGAACGGGCGCGACTGAAGGCGGTGGTTCGGTCGCTGCGAGCACTGGTGGCGGTGGCGGCGGCGGCCGCGACGAGCGCGGTGCCGACGGCAGCGCTGGAGTCCCAATTGGGCCGACCCGGGGCAGATTCGCTGGACGCGGAAACGGCGTACTGAGCACGCTCGACAGCGAAGCGCGCGGTAGTGGAGTCGCCGGGCGCGATAGCTGCCCCGATCCCGAGTCGATGCTGGGCAACGGCGAACGCGTTGCCGGAACTAGTGGCGTTCGCTCCTGCTTCTCCAGGGCAAATTCCAAAGTCGCCATCGGTCGGTCGTAACTGCCGAGCGAACGAGGCGTGGCCTCTGCCGGAGGCGGATTGGTCAGCGGGGGGCGCTTCCCGGTCGGTGAACGATTGGGGAACGGTGTGCGCGTCGCGCCCGCCGCCGGCGCCTGGCTGGGCGCGGGCGCGGCGCTCGGGCTACTTGCCTGCGGCGCTGGGTGCGAGCTCGCGCTGGTCGCGGAGATCAGTGTGCCCACTGGACGCCAACTAGGCATGCCTTCGCGCCAGACCAGGGCGCCTTCACCGAGTCGGCCGCCGCGACGAGCAAGGATGAGCTGCTCGATGGTCATTTGTACCAACTCGGTACCGCCCAGGTCGACGTACCACAGCGGCTTCTCGGTCGGCGCGAGCGTCGCTTGGCGCGGGCGCATCGGCGAGGATGACGATGAACGCGATCGCAATTCGCCTTCACGCTCGGTCGGACGCGAGACGCGTTCGTCGTCGATCATGCTTGGTTGCGCCGAGCGACTACGGCCGCCAAGGAATGCGGCGGCCGCATGCGAACTCATCAAGTGTGTGGCGTCTTCCTCTTCGATCGCCTGCGCGCGTAGGCTCGCGATTTCTACGGGCGGTGGAGTTGGCTCCGAACGGCGATCGGCGAACGCGCGATCGAGCCGCACGAAATGACCGCAGTCACAACGTAATACACGTTGTTTACGTGCCTGCTCGCCGTTCGTCACATGACGCCGGCCGCAGCCGTTGCAGTCGACCTCGTGCAGTCCGCTCATCGGTGGCCCGGCAGCATACCTCCGGCTTGTGAGCCGGCAAGGGCCTTGAGCAGGGTATTTTTTTGAGACTCAGAAAATGAGCGCTCCGTGCACGCCCAGAACATACGTATCGAAGGCTGATTGGTCGCCGTTCTTCAGCAAACCGTTGTATCCGCCGTGCACGCCGATATCGACCAATGGCAGGAGCGTCAGGTCTAGGGTCACCCCGGCGTCCACCGTGGCTCCGGAACGGCCGTCAGTGCCGGGCAACGCCAGATGCCCGTAGCCGAGGTGCGCGTAGATCCCAGGCTCTAGGACTTTGAGGAACTGCAGGCGCCCGCCGACGATGCCCTGCGCGAGCTTAGCCCCCGCGTCGCCGGCAAAGGTGTGGTACCCGCCGCCGATTTCGGGCGTGAGTTGCAGCACCGCTAGGTCGAGCTTGTAGCCGAGGCGACCGTTGAAGCCTGTACCACCCGACACCTTGGACTCGTTGATGCCATTCGTGTAGTCGATGTCGACACCGATGGCGGTGCCGCTCTTGGCGTGTGCGTTGCGAGCGCCGACGAGCAAGGCGCTGCAGGCGATCAACGCGGGTACCAGACGAAGGGCGAGAGAGCGACGTCGTGTCATGAGGGATTGAGCTCCTGGGTGATGGGAGACAGCCACAGCAAAGGCCGAGCCAGCGCTCGAACACAAGCCAGTCGTTCGAGATTGCGCGGATTGTTGGGCCTTCTCGTGGCAGGTTGCGACGCGCGAAGTTGGCCGACGAGGCAAAATGTCGCTGGACGACGCTTCCAGGGCTTGCTCCGTTTGCAGCGGCTGCGAGCTGCGACTAACCCTCGTGTCAGTATGTTGCTTCGCTTGCCTGCCGGTCGCGAGATTTGGCGCCTGCTGCTCGTGCTTGGTTGGTTAGTGAGCTGCTGGACTTGCACTCGTTCCGCCCGAGCCGAGACGCTTCAGGCCGCAATCGGCAGCAAGGCTTTCACGTTGAGCGACTCCCGCGTTGCTTGCGCCCCGCCCGGTGGCGGTTGGGCGATCGATCCCTCGTCGCAAGCCCATGCGTTGCGCGCACCGACGAGCAACGAGGCAATCGGCAAAGCGGTTACTCTGCGCGTCGCAAACTCACTCGCGCAGTGCGGGACGGAGCCGAACACCGTCGATCTCGTGGCGACCGCGCGGCCACCGAGCATCGACGCGAGCAGCGTGGTCTTGTCATTGGACCAAGGAAAAGTCGAACTCCACGGCAGCCGTTTGGCGGGCGCGGCGGTGGCGTGGCGGAGTAACACGGCCTCGGGCGTCGACGTGTGCGAGAGCTCGAAACTGGACAACGGGGCCGAGCGCTGTGTGTTCGAGGTCGGCCGCGGACTCTCGGCAGATCCGGCGAGCGGCAATCTGTCGATCATTCCCGCAGGCGGTCGCGCAGGAGCAGACGTGACCAACTACGATCTCCAGGGCGATGTGCTGAATGCGAGTAGCTTCGTGCTCACTCCGGCGCGCGTGGTGATCGCGAACATCGTGCCGCAGGATGCGTCGATCGACCTTTCCACCGGACACGGTGAGGTCGAGCTGAGTCATCCCGAGGCGGTCGCCGGCGTGGACTGCGGCGCGCAGCGCTGTGAGCTGTCGGGGCGCGCGCTCCGCGTGCGCTCGTTGTCGAGCAATGTTGGCTCGGTGGACGTCAAATTCAAGCTCATCGCTGGCGTCGTGGTGAGCAAAGGCCCCGGCTTCGATGGCGCGCCATCCGTGTCGCTGGCCGTGGTGCATTGCCCGATGTCGGTGCCCTCGGGGCCGCTGTTGCGAGACACCGAAGGAGCGAGTTTGGTTTTGCGCATCGAAGGTCGCTGCGCGAAAGAGGTGCCGTCGCTCAAATTCATGATCGGCTCGGAAGCGGCGGAGGTACGGATGACGTTGGTCGATTCGGCAGGGACCGACGTGCTCATCTACGTGGGCAATACGCCGGCCACCGCCGTGACCGTCACCGCGGTGCACGAAGACGCACCGAGCGTGGCAGTTGCCGTTGCGCGCGTCGAAACCAGCGCGCTGTCGCGCACCAGCGCGTCGCTCGAAATTCCCGGACACAAGAACCTCGGCTTCATTCCCACGAATCGCCCGGCGCTCGTCCACTCGCCGCCGCTGGGCATGCACGGTCACCTCGTCCCGTTGCCCGTACCGGGCGTGTATGCGGTGCAAAAGCAAGGCAACGAGTACGCGGTGATTGGTGATCCGGACGCCTCGGGTCAGGTCGGGCTGCGCTTTGGCTATCGCGTCGACTCGCTACCCGGAGCTTTGGCGGAAGCGGATCTCGGAGTCATCTCGAGCCCGCTGCTGCGCCCGGTTCGCGAAGCCAATCTGCCAGCACCGATTGGAGGCTCCGCGCTCGGCCCGCGACCGATCGTCGAATTCGTGTGTGGGACCCCGAACAACACGACAGAGCGCATCACACCCGGGGTCACTGCACACTTGCCGTTCGAGAGCCGCGACAACTGCCGGCTGATTTTTCATCGCGACCGCTTGGCGCGTAGCTACGGCACGCAAAAGCTGAACCTCGAAATCGACGTAGTCGACTCCGATGGCAACTCGCGCGCCGAGGGCCATGTCTCCGAGAGCATCGTGATGCGCCCCGGGGAAGAGCCGATTTACGCCTGGATCAACGGCGTGAAAGCACCGTTCGATCGCGTTTTGGTGCGCTTGTCACACGCGGCCGACGAGGCGCACTACGTGGGCGCGCTCGAAATCCAAACCGGCGCGCCCGAGGTGAAATGGACCGCAATCATGGGCACGGGGCGCGCGCGTTTGTACGCAACGACCGCCATTCCGACCGGCTTGTATCGATTCGGCGATGACAATCACAGCGGCGTGCTCTCGCTCAATTTCGGCGTCATCTCCCGTCTCACCTGGCTCAGCCGGGACGGCCATGAAGGTTTCCTCGGTCTCGAGGGCGGCATCATGGCGATTGGCCTGGCAAATGACACGAGCACGACCGGTCAGCCCTTGACCGAAATTGGTGCTGTCGCTGGCCTGGGCCTCAGCGTGCCGATTGCCAATCGCTCGACGCCCACGCAAGCCGCAATCAACCTACATGGCTGGTTCGAAGTCGATATTTCGCGGCACTCGGGCGACCCGAGCGGCCGCACGTCGATCATCTTCGGGCCGAGCATCTCGATCGGAAATATTGGTACGAACCTGTAGGAATCCGGCCTCGGCGTTGCGTTGAGCCCCGCGGGCCCGTATCTTTGCGCGATGCGCTTTGGGCTTCGGGGTCTTTTCGTCTGTTCGCTGTCGCTGTTCGTGGCGATTGCGTGCGTCGGAGGCGAAAATCAATGCCTGAATCCGATGCCCGACCTGCCCTCGTGCAACTTGAGGGCGAGTGGTTCCGGTGGGTCGAACAACGGCAACAACCCAGGGCAGGGTACCGATAGCGGGAACGCTGGCGGGACGCATTCTTCGGGCGGCAGCGGCCTAGCCCTCGACCCAGGAGTTCCTGCTCCGGGCGGCGGCAGCAGCAGCAACGGCGGTGACGCCGCGGGAGCCGGTGGGGACTCGGCAGCGGGTCCGAGTGGCGACGGCGGCGCGATTGGCGCCGCTGGTGCGGGTGGCGCCATGGCCACTGACGAAAGTCCGTGACTTAGGAGCGCTGCGCTATGGATGACACGCAGAGTGTGCTTCGCGATTTTTCGGTGATCGCGGTGGTCGGACTGAGTCGGGATCCGGCCAAGGCCGCCCACGCCGTGCCAGCAGCGCTCAAGGCAGCCGGGTTTCGCATCGTGCCCGTGAATCCAGAAGCCAAGGAGCTGCTCGGTGAGCCCGTCTATGCGACGTTGGCGGACATTCCGTTTCCGATCGAATTGGTGCTGGTATTTCGGCCCGCGCGCTTTGCTCCAGCCATTGCGGAACAGGCAGTTGCGATTGGTGCGAAGGCGCTCTGGCTACAGCAAGGCATCTATTCTGCGGAAGCTCGGGGCATCGCCCAGCGCGCCGGACTGCGTTATGTCGAAGACCGTTGCGCGGGAGTCGAGCGCGCGCTGTATGGGATTGTGAAGCTCCACTGACCCTAGAGCGCGTGAACGCGCGGGGACAAATTGCAACATTGTCGACTTGGAATCGCGTGCCTGCTTTCGGGCGCCTTCCGACTGGCGAGCAGTGTAAGTTGACTATTGCCAATGACACGGATTTTGGTGGTCGAGGATAGTTCGACGCAGGCGATGGAGCTCAAATATCTGCTCGAATCGGCCGGATTCGACGTGGAGATCGCAAGCGATGGAACGAGCGGCTTCGAGCGCTGCAAGCAACTTGGCGTCGATGCTGTACTGAGCGACGTGGTGATGCCGGGGAAGGACGGCTACGAGCTATGCAAGGCCATCAAGTCCGATTCGGCCACTGCGTCTTTGCCCGTGATGCTCCTGACCTCGCTCTCCGACCCAATGGACATCATCCGCGGTCTGAGGTGCGGAGCCGACAATTTCCTGACCAAGCCGTATGACGGAGCGTACCTGGTCGGTCGCGTGAGACGGCTGCTCGAAAGTCGCGCGCTGCGCAGCGAGCACAAGGTCGCTGAAGGCGTGGACGTGCTTCTGATGGGCAAGCATTTCACGATCAACTCCGAAAAAGAGCAGATCCTCGATCTGCTCTTGGCGACGTTCGAAGAGGTTCTACGTTCCCGTCAGCGAGAGTTCGAAGCCCGTTTGAACGCCCAGTCATTGCGCGAGTCGCAAAGCGTTCTGCAATCGGTGTTGGATGCGCTCGCGCGTCAGATTGCGATTGTCGATCAGCGGGGCCGGATCGAACGGGTCAACTCCTCGTTTCGGCAATTTGCGCTCGAAAATGGCTGGGACCAGAAGCGCAAGTTGGAAGGCGAAAGCTATTGGGAGACCTGGCTGTCGCTGACACTCGCAGGTGAGCAAGCGCGCAAAGTCCAGGACGGGCTCGAGGCCGTGCGTGTGGGCCGACTGCCATCGTTCGCACTCGAGTATTCGACGCCGCTCAGGGGTGTCATGCGTTTCTTTTCGTTTTCGGTGGCGCGGGTTCCCGATCAAGACGGACATCTGCTCGCGGTCGAGCACGAAGACATCACCACTCGTAAGCAACTCGAACGCCGGTCTCATCACGTCCAGAAAATGGATGCCATCGGTCAGCTCGCCGGCGGCGTCGCGCACGACTTCAACAATCTGCTGACGGTCATTCGCAGCTACAGCGATCTGCTGATGCAGGACTTGGCGCCAGGTGGACAGCAACGCAGCGACATGGAGCAGATCTTGAAGGCGACGGATTCGGCTAGTGCGCTGACCAAGCAATTGCTCGCCTTTGGCCGCCAACAGATGGTCAAACCGGAGGTCCTGGATCTCAATGTCGTGATCGAAGAGCTGGACAAGATGCTGCGCCGCTTGCTCGGCGCGGGGATCGAATACAGCGCCGTGCTCGAACACGACGCGGCTCGGGTCGAAGCAGATGCCGGGCAAATTCAGCAGATCTTGATGAATCTGGTGATAAACGCGCGCGACGCAATGCCTCATGGGGGGCGGCTCCGCATCGAGACCAAAGGCGTCGTGCTCGACGACGCTTGCGTCAGTTCGCACGACGGTGTGGCGCCTGGTCGCTACGTGGTGATCCAAGTGACCGACACCGGAACAGGCATGAGCGCGGACGTGCAAGCGCGGGTCTTCGAACCGTTCTTCACCACGAAGGAAGTCGGCAAGGGGACCGGACTTGGACTCGCGACGGTCTACGGCATCGTCCGACAATGCCGCGGTCACATCACGGTCTTTAGCGAGCTCGATCGCGGCACGACGTTCAAGATCTTCTTGCCCTGCGTCGACCAGGCGCTGCAGCAGCCCGAGATGTCCGCGCCCGAACCGGTCAGCGCCAACGAAGCCGTCCTGATCGTCGAGGACAACGTGGCCGTGCGCTCGGTGCTGTGTCGAGTGCTCAAAGACGCAGGCTATCTGGTGCTCGACGCGTGTGACGCGGCGCAGGCGTCCGCGATTTGCGAAACCTACAGCAAGCGAATTCACCTACTCTTGACCGATGTGGTGATGCCTGGGGTGAGTGGCCCGGAACTCGCGGCCGAGCTGACGCAGAAGCGGCCCGGAATGAAGGTCTTGTTCATGTCCGGCTACTCGGCGACGGGCGTCTCGGGTGCACCCATGCGCGAGGGCGTGCCCTTTCTGCAAAAGCCGTTTTCTCCGGGATCGGTGACGCGCGCGGTTCGAACCGCGCTGTCCTCGTGATTCGCGAGCTAATGCTGTGAAAGGTCGGGCTCGGTCGACGTTCGAGTCGGCTCGAGTCCGAATTGGCGGGTGAGCGCTGCCTCGAGCTCTGCGGCGGGGCGCTTCAAGTCGTCCAAGTGCCAGAGGCGAATCGTGCCGTCGTCGCTGCCGGATGCGAGCACCATTGCGTGTTGGGTGAAGCGGACCGCGCGCACGCTCGCCGTGTGTCCAGGCAATGTCGCGAGCTCGGTGCCAGTGAGCGGGTTCCAAATGCGTACGGTCTTGTCCTCGCCGGCCGAGGCCAATTGCGTCCCGTCTGCGGCAAAGTCGACGCTGAGCACTTTGCCGTCGTGGCCGGTCAGCGTCGATAGCCGTTGGTGTGTACGCAGGTTCCAGAGTCGCACCAGGCGATCCGCGCCGGCCGAGGCCAATTGCGCGCCGTCGGGCGAGATCGCGCTGCCCAAAATCCAATCCCTGTGGGCTTGCCAAGCGACCTCCGCGCGGCCCGTTTTCATGTCGCGTAGGGTCAGCGCTCCCGCTTGATCGCCAGTGACCAAAGTGCCCGAACGCGGATCGACGCTCATCGTTTGGATCGGCGCGAGCGTCTCTTGTTCCGCGAGCAAGGCGCCGCTGGCGACGTCGAAGATCCGCAGTTTTCGCTCGATTCCGGCGGCAGCAAGGGTTTGCCCATCGAGCGCAAAGGCCAAGGCGCGCGCCTCCTGGCGCAAGCCGTCGATCACTTGGACAGGGATCTTTTGCTCCAGATCCCAAATGAAGATCTGGGTGCCCGAACCGGCCAGCGCCAGTCGTTGTCCGTTTTTCGAAACCGCGAGCGCGCGCACGCGGTCGAGCCGCACGGGCAAGCGTGTCGCGCAAGTCGCCGTGGACAGCTGCCAAATGCACACGCCATTTCTGCCGAGACCCGCGCTGAGCAGTTGGTCCGGGGCCGCGCCGAGGCCGAGTGCCAGCACGTTGCCGCGTTCGGTCAGCTCGTCCGGGCTAGGGTCGGCGCTCAGGGACCAGAGCCGCAACCCGGTGTCGCGACTGTACGAGCCGAGTCGCGTGGCATCACCTGAGAGCGCGGCCAAGTCTACGGCCTCGTCGTGCTGGCGCAGCAGCGCACGGTGCCCGTTCCTCAAATCGAGTACACGGAAGCTCTTGTCCTTGCCTCCGAGAGCCATGATTCGGCGGTCGTCCGACCAGGCCAACGAGGTCATCACGTCACCTAGCGCGATCGGCGTTTCGAGGGCACTTTCGCTTTGGATGTCCCAGGTTCGCAGCGTGCGATCCGCGCCGGTGCTGGCGAGGTATCGACCTTGTTCGGCCAGCGCAAGGGCGAGCACCGTTCCGCTGTGGCCGACCAAGCGACGCTCCTCGTGTGTCACGCTGTCGTACACGAGCAGCGCGCCGAGCTCGCCGCCCACCGCGAGTCGCGAGCCATCTTTGGACCAGGCCAGAGCGCTGATCGCTTGGCCGAGCTCGAGCCGTCGAGCATTGCCGGGAAGCCCGGTCGACCAGACACTGAGTTGACCGCGAGCATTGCCGCAAGCGAGCGACTTTCCGCCGGGGCCGAGTGCGACCGCGGTCGGCTTTTGGCCGCAAGGCGCGAAGCGGAACGCAGAGCTTTCGGCGGTCGCCGGTCGTACCGCGACTGTCCCGTCCGCCAGCGTCAGACCCAGCACGGTGCCGTCACCTGCGAAGGCCATCGAACCGACTTCACTGTCTAGGGACGTCTCCAGGGCGAGCTCTTGCGTCGCGATGCGCCAGAGCTTCAGCTGGTGGCCCGTCGCGCACGCGAACGAGTCAGCCGCAAAAGACAGCGCGCTTCGCGCACAGCCTTTGGTTTCGGGCCAAGTGGCGCGCAGCACCGGGCGCATCGCGCTATGGGCCGCGATGACTACGCCGCGCGCGTCCGCGCGTTCTTCTTGTGCTAGGGCGCGTGTGGCGAGCAATTCTGCGTCGACACTATTGCCATCTTGCAGCGCCGAGAGGGCGCGTTCGAGCAAGACTTCGCTCAAGCTGTGCCGCGCGTGCGCGGCGCTACGCGTGGCCGCGAGTTCATTTTCCTGTGCTCGGTGCTCGGCTAGCAGCGCGCGATCACGAGCCACCAAGACACGATGATAGGCCGTAAACCCGAGCACCAGCACCACGACGAGCGCGAGCGCTGAAACCGTGACGGCCGAACGGTGACGGGCAACGAAACGCTGCAGGAGCTCGAGCGACGAATACTCGTATGCGGCGACCCGCATTCCGGCCTGGTACGCTTGCACGTCACGCGCGAGCTCTCGCGCGGACGGATAGCGGTCGAGCTTGTTGGGCTTCAGCGCGCGCTCGACGACTGCGGCGAGCTCCGGCGGGATCCGCGGATCGATGGCGCGCAGCGGTCGGTATTCGCACGCGTTCACCAAGGCGATGATCTCGAGCAGCGATTTGCCGGAAAAAGGCGAACGACCGCTGAGGATCGTGTACAGCACGACGCCCAACGACCAGACGTCCGAACGCTGATCGATCTCGGCGATTCGCCCGGACAGCTGCTCGGGGCTCATGTACAACGGCGTGCCGCACAAGCTGCCTTCCAAGGTCAGGTTCAAATCACCGACCTCCGGGCGCAGCGCGGACTCTGGGCTTCGTTCGCCGGCTTCGTCGCAGAGCTTGGCCATGCCCCAGTCGAGCACCACGGTTTCGCCGAACTCGCCGATCATCACGTTGTCGGGTTTGATGTCGCGGTGAACGATGCCGCGGCTGTGCGCATAAGCGATCGCTTGGCATAACCCCGAGAAGTGATTGACCAATGCCAGGCGCTCGCTGAGCGTGCTGCATTCGGCGATCGCTCGAGCCATCGTGCGCCCAGGCACGATGCGCATCGTGTAATAGAGCGTGCCGTCGGTGCGCTGACCCAGCTCGTAGACTGGGACGATGTTGGGATGCTCGAGCGCGCCCGTGACGCGCGCCTCGCGTAGAAAGCGCGACAGGGTCTGGAGTGCCCCGGTGCCCCCCGCGCTGTCGCTCATGTCTTGCAGCAGCTCTTTGATCGCGACTTGCCGACCCAGGTGCAGATCCTGCGCCTTGTACACGCGCCCGATCGCGCCACGCCCGAGTTCGGAGCCGGCTTGCGTGTGGTACCGGCCGGGCGCTTCGTCGGTTACCCCCGCCGTATAGGCACGGAGGTAGATGCGCGCGCTGGAGTTCTTTTCCCGGTCTCCCTCGAGCTGCTCGGGCTCTTGGGATACCCGTACGTCGACGGTAGCGCCGTCCTCGAACGCCGCTCGGAGCGAGTTTCGATCCCGCGCGGCCGAATTGTCCGCAGACGAAGGCATTTGCTGAAAATTGAAAACGGTCGCTTTCTCCCGCCCCTTAACCCACCAGATCCACCCGCCTTTTTCCCCGCGAGATCACGCTTCAGCCCCGTCCCTGGTTCGGCTCTGGTTTTGGTTCGGCTCTGGTTTTGCGTTTGGGGCCCGTCCCTGGTTCGGCTCTGGATTTGATTCGGGGGGGTTCGGGGGCGGGGTGGGGCGGGAACGTTGGGCGAATGCGAGTTGCGATGCGGGATTGGGAGCGCCCCCCAAAAACTACGGGGCCGTCGAGGCGGGCGTGGGGGGCGCGTCCGAGTGCTCGTGCATCGATCCCGCGATTACTGGAAAGTACCAGTCTGACGGTGAGCGTTTTTTTTCATCGGGCTTCTCGGCCGCAACACAAGTACGGTGTGCCTCGCGCTTAGGTGGTCTTTGGGATTGGAGTAGGGTCATGGGAAGAAGTGTTGGGCGTGGTGTCGGGGCGATCATCGGTTTGGGTGTTGTGCTTGCGGCCTGCAGCGGGACGAAGAGTGGAGGCGATGCTCCGGATCTGACGGCCGGCAGCGGCGGTGCCCGTGTCTCCACCCTTCCGGGTGTTGGTGGCTTCGGTGTTGGTGGCGCCGGGAGCAGCTCCTGCGTGCCGGGTACCAAGCGTTGCGACGGCCAGAACGTCAAAACGTGTGATGACACGGGCGGCGGCACCGAGATCATCACTCAGACGTGCTTGCCTTCACAGACCTGTTCCAATGGCATGTGCGCGGGCAGCGCGTGTGTTCCCAAGACCAGCTCGTGCAAGGACGGAGCGGTTTGGAAGTGTGACGACAACGGCGTGAGCGTATTCAGCGAGCAGTGCGCGTCTGGCTTGTTTTGCCGCGTCGACGGCGACAACGCGACTTGCAGCGCGCAGGCGTGCACGCCGAATCAGGCGGTGTGCTCTGACAACGTGGCTACCACTTGTCGGGCGGACGGCTCGGGCGTGAATTCGGGAGGCGTCGATTGCAGCAAATCTGGCCAAGCTTGTGACAGCGGTCAGTGTCGCGGCATCGTGTGCAAGAACGGCGAGCGAACGTGCCAGCACGGCGACGTATACCTGTGCGCGCACAACGGGACGGACGTCTCGCTGCTCGCGGGGTGCCACTCGGACGAGGTGTGCGACGGCAGCATGGGCTCATGCCGTAAGAAGTTGTGCGACCCAGGCAAGGCAGGCTGTGACGGCACGCGCGCACAGACTTGCAATGAGTTCGGCAGCGGCTGGGCCGCTGGCTCGACCGACTGCGCCACGGACGGCAAGATCTGCGTCAACGGCGGTTGCAAGAAGCAAACTTGCGCTGCCAGCCGGAGCTTTTGCCAAGACGGCAATGTCTATAACTGCGACAGCACCGGTACGTCCTCCACGCTCTCACAGACGTGCAACGCGGCAACCGAGCATTGCACGACGTATAGCGGCGGCTCCTACGGTTATTGCAAGACCAATGACTGCCACGCGGGCGACAGTGTGTGTGATGGCAACGTGATCAAAGTTTGTAACGCCGACGGCTCACTGCCCGCCAGCGGAACGCCCTGTGGCGACACGCAGACGTGCGATAACGCGCAGTGCAAAGACCGGCCGTGTGTGCCCGGCAACTACTTCTGTAAGGGCGCTGACGTCTACTACTGCGACTTCAGCAGCCCCTTCATGTACCTGTCGCAGTCGTGCGGTTCGGACAGCGCGTGCAAGGCGGTCGGCACATCCGGAGCGAGCTGCGCTCCTCTTTCGTGCGCGCCGGGCAGCACGGCTTGCATCGGCAACAAGATCGGGACTTGCGCCAGCAACGGGCAAAGCCTCAGTGCGGTGACTACCGACTGCACCACGACGAGCACCATCTGCACCGCCACGCAGACCTGTGCCAAATCGGCCACGGACACGATCGGCTCCGCGGAGAACATCGAGGTGATTTCGGGCAGCAACTTGGTTGCTGACGTGATCGACGTAGATTCGACGCGCAAGCTGACCGGGCTTCAGACGCAGTTCGCTTTCAAGGGCACGCGCGACCTTCGCTGGATCGTTTACGAGCTGACCGGGCAAAGCTTCGTGGCCAAGTACGATAAGGTCACTGCGGGCGTCGTCGGCGACGGCTCCTTCGTCGTCGTGCCCTCGGGAGCGTTGAGTTACACGCTATCGGCGGGCAAGCGCTACGCGCTCGGGGTCGTAATCAGCGGGGGTGATGTCATCGACAATATCGACACCACGCCTTACGTTACGGACGTCTCCTGCGGCACCGTCGTCGGTCGCGTCATCAGCTACTACCCCGGTTCGTTCGACGCCTTCAGCGTCGACCCGAGCTACCTCACTCAAATGCAGGTAGTCACCGAGTCTCCCTGAGTAGGTGGGCGCTCGCTTGCCCGCATCGCAGCTCGCAGTGGCGCAAAGTTCTCGAACCTTTTGCGCCACCGCGTACGGCCGCTGGCAGATGCGTTCCCGTCACGTGGTGACGAGAGACGGGCCTCGGTGCAGCCAAGCTTTGTGTACGTCGGGGATATCGTCCAAGAGCTGGCGGGTCACGGCGCTCGTGGGTGAGCGCGTAACGCGATCCGGCGGCCCCTGCTCGACGATTTCTCCATCGTGCATGATGAAGATCGAATCCGACACGTAGCAGGCGAGCCCGATGTCGTGGGTGACGAACACGATGGTCATCTCGAGCTCCTGCTTGAGCTTCATCAAGTAGTCCAAGATGTTGGCTCGGCTACACGCATCCACCATGCTGGTCGGCTCGTCGGCGATCAGTACCTCGGGGCGCAGGATGAAGATTCGCGCAAGCAGCATGCGCTGCATCTGTCCGCCGGAGAGCTCGAACGGGTACTTGCCCTCGACTTCCTTGGGCTCGATGTTTACCGCACGCAACGCGGCATTCACGCGCGCTTCGATCTCTGTCGGGCTGTGCTTTTGCTCGAACAGCTTGAAACAGCTCTTGAGCTGGCTCTTGATGGTGAAGAACTGATTGAAGGCCGAGAATGGATCCTGAAACACCGCCTGAACCGAACGAAAGTGACGCCTCAGATCCGGTTCACTCGCGATCGGTTTGCCTTTGAAGAACAGGTTGCCACTACTTGGCATTTCGAGTCTGAGCAGCATCTTGGCGAGCACGGTCTTGCCGCAGCCCGACTGCCCGACCACGCTTACGATGTCCTTGTCGGGAACGATGAAGCTGACGTTCCTCACCGCGTCGACGCGCTTTTTTCCGTGACCATAGCTGCGGGTCAGGTTTCGGGCTTCGAACTTCGGCTCAGTCGGCATAGTCACACCTGACTTGTCGCTCGGCGACCATCCGCAATACTTGGCGATTGCTCGTGCAGTCGGGCTTTTTTTGGGGGCAGCGCTTGGCGAAGCGACAGCCCGTGATGGCCTGCGCGAGGTTCGGCGGCGCGCCTTCGATCGCGACTGGCTTTAGACCACGATGACCGGGTTCGGCGCTCAGCATCGAGCCCATCAGCGCTCGGGTGTAGGGCTGGCGCGGGTCGAAAATGACTTGCTCGGTAGTGCCCAGCTCCACGAATTCGCCCGCATACATCACGGCGATCCGGCTCGCCACGTGGCGCAGCAGCGGCAGCTCGTGCGTGATGAACAGCATGCTGCCGATGATGCCTTGGTCCATCAGCTCGAACAAAAGCTTGATCACCGCTTTCTGCGTGGAGACGTCCAGCGCAGAGGTCGGTTTGTCGGCAATCACGACGCGCGGATCGAGCAGCGTGGAGATGCCGATCACGACGCGCTGTTTCATGCCTGCGGGCAACTGAACGGGATAGGCGTTCAACACGTCGTCAGCGGGCAAGCCGAGCTTTTGAAACCGTTCGCGCAACCGAGCAGCGAGCGCCTTCTTGTCCTCGCCCTCGTCATGGCTGCGGATCATGTCGCTCGCTAGGTCCTTCACCTTGCGCGTCGGGTTCAGCGAATTGAGCGCGCCTTGCGGGATCATCGCGACCTTTTTGCCGAGGATGTCCCGGCGATTGGTCTCGCGGTCCACGCCGATGATGCTCTTGCCCTCGATGCGGACGTCGCCTCCGGACAGGTGCAAGGGGGGAATGTACAGTCCCATGCAAGCGCTGACCAATGTGGTCTTACCGCAGCCCGACTCGCCGGCGATCCCCAGCACTTCGCCCCCTTTGAGCGAAAAAGACACGCCGTCCACGGCTTGGATCGTGTGTCCGAAGCGCGTGAGGTAGTGCGCTCGCAAGTCTTCGACCTCGAAAACGGGGCTGCTCATCACTTTCGTAGGCGCGGGTTGAACACGCCTTCCAGCGAGGTGTTGATGATGTACAGCGAAAACACTACCGTGGTGATCAATACCATGGCCGGTGCGAACGCCCACCAGGCGCCATCGGTCAGCGCCTCGTTGGTCTTGGCCTCGTTGAGGATCTTGCCCAACGAAACCGAATCATAGGGGCCGAGTCCGAGCATGGAGAGACTCGCTTCGGATAGGATCCCTGCGGCCATCTGCAGGATGAACACCATGAAGATGTACGAGAGCAGGTAGGGCATGATGTGGAAGATCACGATGCCGAGCGTGCCGTAGCCGTTGATGCGCGCGAGTGCCACGTGATCACGATTGCGCAGACTGGCGGCTTGGGCGCGCACGGCGCGCGCACTCCAAGTCCAAGTCGTGCAGCCGATGATCAGCGCAATCAGGGTCAGGCTGCGGCCGTTCTCGATGCTCGCGCTCAGCAAGATCAGCACGATCAGGCTGGGAATGACCAAGAACAAGTTGGTGCCCACGGTCAGGACATCGTCGATGACGCCGCCTTTGTAGCCGCCATAGAGCCCGACCAGCGTGCCGACCGAGGTGGCTACGCTGCCCGCCAGAAAGCCGACGTACAAGGACGAGCGCAGGCCCGCAACCAACATCGAAATCATGTCCACGCCCATATGATCGGTGCCTAGCCAGTGCCGAGCCGAAGGCGCCATGTAGGCGAGTCCGGCGCGATTGTTCACGTCCAGGTTCAGGAACAGCGGGCCGAGCAACGCCAGCAGCAGAGTCAGCACGAACAGACTCATGCCCAGGACGAAGAAGGGCGATTTCAACAGATTCCGGAGCAGCCTCATCTCACTTGCCCGCCTGTCGCGCGGCTCGAATGCGTGGATCGAGGAAGCCGACTAGCACATCGACGCTGAAGTTTGCGCACAGCACCGAGACGGTGACCAACAGAGTGCAGCCGCTGATCAGCGGATAGTCATTGCCTTGAATGGCGGTCAGGACGGCCATGCCCAAGCCGGGATAGCTGAAGATCATTTCGGCGATCAGTGCTCCGCCGACCATCGTTCCGAGCGCGAGTGCGAGTCCGGTAAGCTGTGGCAACATCGCATTCCGGAACATGTAGAGCAGGATCTTGCTCTCTTTGATGCCGAGCAGCTTGGCGTACTTCACGTAGTCGGTGCCAAGTTCGTAGATGCACATCGAGCGCATGCCGATCGCCTGACCCCCAACCACGATCAGGAACACCGACGAGAACGGCAGCACATAGTAGTAGCTGGCGCTACGAAAGAACGCGAGGCTGAGCTCCGGCGTGAGCCCGTCGTCATAGCCGCCCACGGTGGGGAACCATTCCAGGCGAATGCCGAACACGTACACCAGCAGCATTCCGAAGCAGAACGCCGGAATGGCACTGGCGAGCAGCGCGAGCGGATACATCAGTTTGTCGAAGACGCCGCGCTTGTAAGCGGCGAGCGCCCCGAGCCCGTTGCCAATCAGCCAACCGAAGACGATCGTTGGCAGTTGCAGCGCGAGCGTCCAGGGCAACGCGGCCTTGATGATTTCGCTCACTCGCTTGGGATGCTGCAGAACAGAGCTGCCCAAATCGCCTCGCAGGCACATGCCCAGGTAATTGATGAATTGGCGGCCAAGCGAGGTGCGCACGGGCTTGCCTCGAGCATCGCGCCTCACGTTCCCCGCGCCATCGACCTCCACTAGATTGAATTCTTTGAGGTACGCTTCTTCCTTTGCTCTGGCCGACGCAGCATCCAAACCTTCGCTGACCTTGGCCATGATGGTGTCGACCGGGTTTGCATCACCGAGGCGGGGCAGAAAGAAATTGATCGTGATCGCCACCAGGAAGGTCACGAGGTACCAGCCGGCGCGGCCGACGATGTGAGCGAGCGTGGGGTGATTCTGGAGCATGACTCGAGTCGGCTTGCTTCAGTTCGATACTGGCGTGATCGCCCAGAGCATATTCGTGCCCAAGCGATCACCCGGGATGAGCGGAGGTAGGTACGGATTCGCGGCGCTGGGTAGGTTCGTCCAGTGCTTGATACTGAACTCGTAAAAGGTGTCCGGTCGATAGACCAGCGGCAAATCCGGCTGCTGTTGCATGAACAGCACGTTCAATTCGCGGTACGCGGTGACGCGCGCTTGGTCGTCCGTGAGCGTCGGAATCAGCGCCAGCAATTCATCGATGCGCGGCAGATAGCCGGGCGCTTGCGGGTCGTTGAAGCGTCCGATGTTCTTGTACATCCTCTGACCGAGCGGAACGAAGTCGCGCGTCGTGAGCAGCGCCTCGAAGCGTGACCAAGGCTTGGAAGGGGAGGGTTGCGTCGACGGGGTATGCATGATCAAGTCGAAGTCGCCTTCGTAGAGCGCGTTCCAGAACAAGTTCGCGTCCACGAAGCGCTCACGCACGTCGAGGCCCACGGCGCGCATGCTCTTGACCGCGACGCGCACGATGGATTCCCAATCGGTCCAGCCGGTGGGCGATTTGACGTAGAGTGTCGGGACACGCTTGCCGTCGCGATCGCGAGTCTCGACGAGCTCTCCCTGCGGACCGAACACCGCGCTGTACCCGCCCGCGGCGAGCTCGGCCTTGGCTTTCTCCGGGTCGAACCAGGTGCCGTACTTGCGCGCGTCTTCTTCCGAGAAGAAGCGACGCTCGAGACCGAAGGGAAGAACGATGCCGGGCCGCAGCGGTTCGCTATAGCCCGAGACCGAAAGTTCGCGGATGTCCTTGTAGTTGATGGCGAAGGCCATCGCCCGTCGCAGATGCTGGTCCTGCAACGGGGAACGCTTGTGGTTCACGAGCAACATCGGAATCGAGCTGCTGAGGAAATACGGTTCGCGATCGAGCCAGCTGCGCACTCCTTTGTCCGCCTTCAGCCAAATGCGCGGCACGAAGGTCGTGGAAATATCGAGTCGACCTTGGCGCAGTGCCACGCTGAACGCATCGTTGCTCTTGTACAACGGATGAACGATGTATTTCGGTGCCGGCTTCTTGCCGCCGTGTAGCGCTTGGTTCCCCCAATAGGCGTCGTCACGCACGACGGCGACCTTCTCACTGCTGGACGAGAGCAAGCGATACGGCCCCGAGCTCACCGCACCGTGCTCGAATTTGAGCTTCTTGAACTCGTCCAAATTGTCGCCGTGTTCGGCAAACAGCGGCTCGAGCACGTGGCGCGGCAAGATCAGCTGCGCCTGCAGTGCGTCCAACACGACCAGAGGGTTCTTCTTGGCCGGATTCAACTCGAACACCACTCGCCGCGCATATCCGGAGTCGGAAAATGGCTTTTCCGCTTCGCGACCAGCTTCGTCGTATGCGCGCACGCTGCTCAGGTACTGCCAGATCGGAGCAATGTTCAGACTCTTGTACTTTTGGCCGAGCCCGAACGTAAACGTGACATCCCACGCACTGACTGGTTTGCCGTCGTTCCAGCGCGCGGCCGGGTTGAGCGTGACTTCGATCGAGTCGTCGTGAACCGCGTACGACTCGGCGAGCAACGGCTCCATCTTTCCGTCGAGTGAGTCGTAGAGCAGCAGCGTTTCGTACACGAGGTTCATCGTGCTGATCGGCCAGACCCCAGACGCGAGTGGATTGAACGTCGACGGTTCACCCCATTGGCGTCCACCGAGATAGAACGTTTCTGTTCGGGGAAATCCGCTGTTTTTCTCGTCTTGCTTCGCTCGACTGGGGCGACAGCTCGCGACACACAACAGCGTGAGGCCGACGCACAGCGCGCCTGCTGCGCGCTGTGTTAGTCGCGTCGAGCCGTCGTTGCTCGTCGTCCTCGAACGTTGTGCGCGTGGCGTCTCAATCATGGTGAAAGGGCGGCGGACCATAGCTCGAATGAGGCCGCGAACTGGAACCGGTTTCAGTCGTGCACGCTCGTCGCGTCGCACTTTCGAGCGCACTCGGTGGGCTGCTCGGATGCGCGGTGCTCGGCTGCGCGTCGAAATGGGACGTGCCGTTGAGGTCCGAAGAAATCACCAGCGTGGTCCGGGAGGGTCGGTCCCGCGGCGAGAATGCTAACACCGCCTACAACCCTCAGAGTGAAGCCTTCCGGTGAGATCAGAATTCCGCAGCAATCTTTTTTCGGGCCCGCGAAGATTGGGTGACATACGTGCTATGTAGGATTAAGTCCCACGAGGGAGGTCGCTGTGATCGACAGTCAGCCCACTGCATCCAGACCGCGAAGCCCGCGGTTAGTCTCGCGTCGCTTGATGCCGCGGCGCGAGCCCATGGCTCGGCGTGAGCTCGTTGATCGTACGGCGTGGAAGAACGTCCGAATCGAGAACGACGACGATTTGGACAATGAAGTCACTGCAGTCACCCATCCCTTGCCGACGCGGGTGCTGCCGCAGCCGCCGCCCCCGCGAGCGCTGCCGCTAATGGATTCGGAGCCCGGCGCGGCCAGTTTCACGCCGGTCGTCATGCACGCGCGCCCGACCGAGTTGTCGGTCGTAGCGTTGCTCTCGGCGGTGGTCACTTTTGGAGCCGTGCTGTTCGCACAGCACGCTGCGCATTGGGGAGAGGCGCGGGCCAAGATCAACGCGCGACCCGTGCGGCAAGCCGCCGAGCAATCCGAGTCGCCGATGACGACTCATGCGGCGCTCAGCCCGAGCTGGGCTGCAACACTCGCTTCGAACATTCCCGTCGTACGCTTGAGGGACCTGCCGCTCGAGCACGGCGTAGCCGCGCGCATCGAGTATGAGCGCCCTACGCCCGCGCCGCGAGCTGAACGGATCGAGCGCGCTGAGCGCGCAGAACGAACTGAGCGCAGTGAAGTCGTCGAGCGCGGCGGTGGGCGTGCGGTGACGCACGCCGCTGCTGCACGCCCCGCTCCGGTCGCCGCAGCCCCAGGCCCGGCGGATCGGGCAGAGCTTGCGCGTGCGCTCGGCCGCGCCGCAGCGTCAGCTCGCAACTGTGGTGAGGGTCCCGTGCACGCGCAGGTGGTTGCTACCTACGCGCCTTCTGGCGTGCCGAGTTCGGTGCATTTCGGTTCTTCGGCTCCGCCTGCAGCGATGCGTTCGTGCGTGCTCAGCGCCGTCGCACGTACGCGCGTCACGCCGTTCGTTGGTGATCCCGTGACGGTCTCGAAGAGCCTGAACTGGTAAGCGCTCAGTTCGGGAAGACCGCGCTTGGCGGTGCCGCCGGCTTTGGCTCCGGTGTTGGTGGCGGTTTGGCCGGCGTCGGCGCTGCGGGTTCGGCTGGTGATGGCTTCGGGCTGGCCGCCGCTGGCGTCGCGTTCGGCGTTGCTGCTGGCTTGGATTCCTGAGTGCGCTGTTCGGGCGAGAGCCATTTGTTCGATGCAGGACAACTCCGGAAGCGCGCCTCGACGGCCTCACAGTCCTCGCGCTCCAAGCGACGTTCGACCGGCAAGACCGCGGGCACGATCGAGTCCCATCGGAACGTAACACCGGCGCCGAGCGTGAACGCCGAGGTGCCGCCAAAGGCACCGCCCAACGTCGCGATCGACGAATACACATTGAAGTCCACGGCCTGGCTGATGTGAACGTCGGCTTCGAGCCCCGCGCGCATCGGCACGTAGAAACCAGAGTCGATGCTCACGCCGTTTTTCACCGCGGCTGCGACTGCTCCGTCTTTCAACGTCACTTTCGATTTGGTCGGATCGGTGGGGTCTTGCTCCACCTTTACCCAAGTTGGATCGACGTTGATGTCCGTCGACTTGAAGACCGTGTCTAGGTTCGCGCTGATCGACGCTTCGAACCAGGGCGTGAGCGTGAGCGCCCGGTGTGGAGAAAGCGGGATGCCGAAGCCGAGCACCAGCGGGATCGTGACGTACTGTCGCTGCCCGCTCACGTACACCGTTGGTACAGAGCCAATATCGAAAGCGATCGCGGCTTTGGGCACGCCATCATCCCAACGGGCTGCCACGGGCAAGACGAACAGAGCGACGCCGCTCGCGCCGACGCCATGAGCGGTGGAGTCGTTGGCTTTGGCGTCGAAGTTCACGTAGTGAATGCCGAACTGCGCGCTCAGTATGCCGGTCGTATTGCTGAAGTTGGCGTTGTAGCTGAATGAATTGAGCGGACCGGCCTCGCTCGCGGTATGCCGATAGGCAAGCACGACGCTCGAGGCTCGCGTGTCGTACGTAGAGATGGCCGGTGCGTGCGTGCCCGGCAACGCATGTGCTGATTGCGTCAGCAACAGAGCCAATGCTGACACAGACCCGACAATGAGGCGTTTTCCCACCCTGCCTGCTACGCCCGCTGCGTCGGCGTTTTTAACCCCGAGCAGCGTAGTTTGAACCGCGGGGTTCGGCGACGACCTCGGCTCACGGGCCGCAAAGGGCGCCGAGAAAATTGGTAGCGGATGCGAAATGGGCGTCTTTTCGGCCCGCCCCCAAGTTCGGTTCTGGATCACTGGCGCTCGCGCCAAGATTTCGTTAGAGCCCAGCACCATGACCGAGCTCGCGAAACTTTCCGCCCCAGAACGTGCAGCCCTTACGCAACAACTCGAGCAGCGTTACAACGCGTTCAAGGCGCAGGGCCTCAAGTTGGACATGACGCGAGGCAAGCCCTCGTCCGAGCAACTCGACCTCGCCTCCAAGCTCACGGTGGTGTTGCCCGAAAGCGACTACAAGGGCAGCGACGGCAGCGACGGCCGCAACTATGGCGGTCTCGATGGGCTGCCGGAAATGAAGGCAATCTTTGCCGAGATGCTGGGCGCGCCGGCCACGCAAGTGATCGTTGGCGGTGCCTCCAGCTTGACCTTGATGCATGACACCGTGGTGCGTGCGTTGCTGCACGGGGTGCCCGGCGGTAAAGGTCCCTGGGCTCGCGAGAAGGTGAAGTTCATCTGTCCGGCGCCGGGGTACGATCGCCATTTTGCGATTTGCGAGCACCACGGCATCGAGATGCTCACCGTCGCACTGAATGATGACGGCCCGGATAGGGCCGAGGTCGAGCGCCTCATCGCGAGCGATCCGGCGATCAAGGGCATGTGGTGCGTTCCGAAGTACAGCAACCCGACGGGCACGACGTACAGCGAAAGCGTGGTCAAACGCCTGGCGTCGATGAAAGCGGCGGCGCCGGATTTTCGCCTGTTCTGGGACAACGCTTACGCGGTGCACGACCTCTATGCCGAGAGCGACAAGCTGCTCAACGTGCTCAGCGCCTGCGCCGAGGCCGGCAATCCCGATCGCGCGATCGTCTTCGGGTCGACCTCGAAGGTTTCTTTCGCGGGTGCTGGTGTCGCTGCGCTCGCCTCGAGCCCCGCGAACATCGCCGATATCAAGCGCCATCTCGGTATCCAGACCATCGGTCCGGACAAGATGAACCAGCTGCGGCACGTGCGCTTTTTCAAAGACTACGCGGGGCTACTGCAGCACATGAAGGGTCACGCCGAGCTGCTGCGCCCGAAATTCGAAGCCGTCACCGACGCGTTCGAGAAAGAACTCGGCGGCAAGGGCGTTGCTTCCTGGACCAAACCGCGTGGCGGCTACTTCGTCAGTCTGGATACCCCCGACGGTTGTGCCAGCGAGGTCGTGCGCTTGGCCGACGCTGCCGGAGTGAAGCTGACTGCTGCTGGCGCGACCTTCCCGTATGGCAAGGACCCGCGCGATCGCAACATTCGCATTGCACCGTCGATGCCGCCGCTCGCTCAGGTAAAGAGCGCGATGGAAGTCGTCACGGTGTGCGTGTTGCTCGCTAGCCTGAAGAAGCTCGGCGCCTGATCGCGTTCCCGAAAACCGCGACCGAATAGCAAGAGAAAGGCCCTCGACTGCCAACCGGCGCTCGAGGGCTTTTTCTCGTGCGAGGCTTGGTACCGTGACTTACGCCGCGCGGTCGACCATCGCCTTCAAGTCACTCCACTCCTTGTCCAGGCGGTTCTTGGTGGAATCCCACGTGGTTGCCGAAGCGGTCTCGATCGTCTTCCAATCATTGGCGAACGCTTCGCGCTGCGTACGAATTTGCGTGAGCTGCGCGTCGAGATCGGCCTTCTTCTTGCCGGTCGAGGTCTTCGCCTTGGCTTGCAGATCAGCGATCTTGTGATCCAGATCGACGAGCTTCTGCGTCGTGTCGTGTCGATAGTCTTCGCGAAGCTTGAGGAAGCTCGCCTGTGCCTCGGCGATCTTCTTATCGGCGTCGGATTGCGCCTCGGCTGCCTTCTTGTCGGCTTCCTGATTGGCTTCGACGATCTTTTCGTTGGCTTTGACCTGGGCGTTGGTGGCCTTTTCTTGCTCGTCCGCGGCCTTGTTGCAGGCACTGGCGAGGGCAACCACCAGAACACCGAGACCACAGGCGACGATTGAAGAGCGAATCATGAAGTTCCTCCTGAGTTGAGTTGCGACCACGGTCTAAGCACAGCATGTGCCAGCGGAGCACCGGCGGAAAGCAGGCTGAAATACGCTGAAGCGTCGCGCTCCTCGGTAGCAAAAGATCACATCGAGCGGCGCTGACACGTCGCGGGGCGCAACTGCTCAGAGACAGTGACCGAGCACACAACCAAGCGCGGCACCTTTGCACCCGTTCCCGCAGCTGCCGCAATTGTTGGCATCGGAACTGAGGTCGACGCACTTGCCGTTGCAGCTCGACTTGCCGCCGGGGCAAGAAACAATGCACTGGCCATCATTGCAACTTGCGGTTCCGCCGATCGGAGCCTTGCAAGCCGTTGCGCAATCACCGCAGTGTCCGGAATCAGAGTGCGGATTCACGCAGGTGCCGTCGCACGAGATGAACGGTTGCTGGCAGGTATATTTGCACTTGCCGGCCTGACAAGAGGGAACCGAGTGTGCAGGGGGCGTGCACACCTTGCCGCAACCGCCGCAATTGGCGGTGTCGCTGGTCGTGTCCACGCAAGCCGCGTCACATGTGGTTTTGGTCCCGCAGTCCACCGCGCACGCGCCGTTTTGGCAGACCTGCCCCGTGCTACAGATCTTGCCGCACGCGCCACAGTTCTTCGGATCGGAGCTCTTGCTGACACAGCTGCCCGAGCATTGCTCGTAGCCACTATTGCAGTTCACCGCGCACTTCCCGTCGCTACAGGTCGCGGCGCCGTTGGGCGAGCTAGCGCACACCTTGGCGCAGGCGCCACAATTGTTGAGGTCGGCATCGAACTTCTGACAACCTCCGTCGCAAGCGCCGTAGCCGTCCGCACAGCTGATCCCACACGTCGAGTTCTGGCAAACCGCGCTGCCATGCGGAGTTCCGCTGCAAGCTCCCGCGCAACTCCCGCAGTGGGTTGGGTCCGTGACTAGGTTGACGCAGGAACCACTGCAATTGCTGGTGCCGGCAGGGCACGCGGACGTGCATTTGCCGCCAGTGCACACCTCGTTCTGCTGGCATTTCGTGCCACATGCGCCGCAGTTGTTCGGATCTTGATCCGTCTTTACGCAACCACTACCGCATTGGGCGTAGCCGACGTTGCAGACCGAGCCGCACTTTCCGGCCTCACACGTGGCCGAGCCGTTGGCGGGTGCGTCACAGGTGTGGCGGCACTCCCCGCAGTTGCTCGAGCTGTGTTGTGTGTCGACGCAACTCGAGCCACATTTTTCGTAGCCGTCCGCGCACACGAAGTCGCACTTCGAGTCGCTGCATTGGGCGCTGCCATGGTTCGGGCTCGGGCAAGCCGTTTCACAGTCGCCGCAATGGTTTGCGGCGACCGAGAGATCTAGGCACGCGCCGTTGCAGTTGGTGAGTGAGCCTTCGCAGCTGCCTTTGCATTTGCCAGCTGAACAAACCAGCCCAGGGCCGCAGGCGTTCTCGCACTTGCCGCAGTTCTCCGGATCGCTATCGAAATCGCTGCAGCGATCGCCGCAGCTCTCGCGCCCCGACGCACAAGTGATCTGGCACTTGCCCGCGACACATCGCGCGCGTCCGTCCACGGGAGCGCTACAAGAGCGGCCGCACGCACCGCAATTTTCGCTGTCATTTTGTAGGTCCGCGCACACATCTCCGCACGCTGCGCGGTCGGGACACGCGAAGTTGCACGAGCCGTCCAAGCAAACGGCCACACCGTGGGCTGGCGCCGAGCAGGTCGCGCTGCATCCACCGCAGTTTTTCGGGTCCGAAGCGAGTACTGTACACTTTCCATCGCACTCGACGCCGTCTTCTGGGCAGCCCCGGTCGCTCTCGTTGCCGGCACCGCTCTCGTTGCCGGAGCCACTCTCGGTGCCCGCATCGCTCTGTAGGCGTACGCAAACGAGAGTCGCCACATTGCACTGATAGCCGCTGCTGCATTCGTGATTTGCGTTGCAGGACTTGCCGTCCAAATTCTTGGTCAGATCGTTGGCGCAAGACCAAGCGAAAGCACCGATGAACGCACAGGCCAGCAATCGTCGCAGTCGCAGGAGAGACATCAGAAGCGTCGCTCCAGTGAGAAGGTTGCGCCGCCGGGAACCGCTGCGACACGTGCGGGCGACTCCGGCGTGATCGGGGTATTCAAGACCAGCAACGTGACGCCGGTCGCAGCCAAGACTCCACCGACGCCCAGCAGGACGCGCGCGGTCGTTTGACGGCTGTTCATGTCGTCGATGTCTTGCTCGTACGCGAGCTGCACGGTTTCGCTGCGAGCAGAGTTCTGAGCAGAGCGCCGCAGCGCTTCGAAGATGCCGGCACTGCCCAAGCACACGGCCGCTGCGCCCAGCGTGAGGTACGGGGCAATCCCGAAGCGACGCTCCGCTAGCTGGTTGGGATTGGCCTTGGGCGCGCCGTTGGTCGGGATCGGTTGTAACGAGACTTTCAGATCGAGCGGCGTTGCCTGAGGGAGCTCGAAGTTGCCGGTTACATCCGAGAACCCGCGACGACTCACCTGTGCGCTGTGCGTGCCGGGGCGCAGTTCGACGGTCAGCGGGCTCACGCCGAGTGGGGTGCCATCGATGGCCACTGTCGCGCCAGGGGGCGTGGTCAATACCGTCAGCTGTTGGATGCCTTGCTTGGCCAGAGTAGCGCTCAGCGAATGGATGTACCCCTGAACCTCGCTCGCGTTCTTCGCGTCCGGACTGAGCCGTAAGTAGTTTCGATACCAACGCAGCGTTTGCGCGTCGTCAGCGAGCTTTTCGTACGCTCGCGCGATGTTGTACGACAAGGCCGCGCTCGGCGATAGCGCGTCGGCTTCCAAGAACAGGCGCACCGCGTCTGCATAGCGTGCAGCGCGGTAGGCCTCGACGCCTTCTTCGTAGCGGCCCTTCGCTGAGCTGCGACGCTGCTCGAGGCTGCTCGGTGTCTCCACTCCAGGTTCCGCTGCTCGAGCTTGGTGTGGGCTAGCCAACAGAAACGAAGTCGATAGTGCCAGGAACGCTGGAAGTCGTGACAGTTCATGGCGTCCGGGGACTCGCTCGGACTTCAAAGCGCGTAGGGGCACGGCCGCTCCGTGATCAATAGGGGGTCAAGAGGTCCAAAGGGCGCTCGCTCTTCGCGGCGGGCGCGGGACTCGGAGGCGGCGCAGTGACGGGGACCGTGA
>Ga0164309_10000158_pt1 | contig 41035 bp, 25 predicted proteins | sample Whisoiple_247_MG_FD_109984 | JGI IMG/M metagenome (GOLD analysis project Ga0164309, IMG submission 109984) | Soil microbial communities amended with fresh organic matter from upstate New York, USA - Whitman soil sample_247_MG | ecosystem: Environmental > Terrestrial > Soil > Unclassified >... | reverse complement strand
GCGCCGAGCTCGGTGGTCTCGCTTCACTCCTGATCGAGCACGCCGATGATGCAGTTGCCTGCGTCAATTGGTGAACAGGCTACGCGCGCCGGTATCGCACTTGCCGGCCGCGCGCCTCATTCGCGCGCGTATGCCTAGCGCCTCGCAACGCAGCTGCGCTTTGCGATGCGCGGAATTCCAGCCGCGTGTCCAAACCCGCCCATCACTGACGACGCTCCTCCGCCATGCAAAAATACACCACGATTCGCCGGGGAATTCCGCTCTTCATCGCGCTCGCCGCGCTCAGCTTGGCCGCGAGTGTCTCATGCTCGTCTAGTTCAGATACCGAGTCGGAAGGCACTCAACCCCAGGGCGGCTCTGCGGAGTCGGCAGGTGCGGCTGGCTCAGACACGAGCGCTGGCACAACTACGGGCGGGAGCGCAGCAACTGGCGGTTTGCCGGACTTGGCAGTGTCCATGGCAGGTGATTCTTCTGGCGGTGAAGGCGGTGCCGCCGAGGTGTGCGACGCGCAAGTACGCGAAGGTCAACGCGTGCCGGTCGACATGTACTTCCTCGTCGATTCATCCGGCTCCATGAATGAATCCGTTTCGGGCGGGTCCAAGTGGGAAGTAGTCTCGTCCGCGCTGACTGGGTTTCTGCAGGATCCACGAAACGCCGACACCGGCGTCGGGATTGGGTACTTCCCCTCGGTCGCGGGTTCGTGCACCTCCGGGCAAGCAGGCTGCTTGTGCATCCCCGTGATCAACCTTTGCTTCGCGACGGGAGGGGGCTCGTGTAGCGTCAGTGATTATTCGACGCCTGCGGTGCCCCTCGCGGTGCCCGCGCAAACAGCCACCATCGTCAGCGATATCCATGCACACGAAGTCGGTGGCGGAACACCGACCCGCCCAGCGCTCGAAGGCGCCCTCGAATATCTGAGCGGGTGGGCCAGCCGGCACCCGGAACGAAAACCACTGCTGGTCTTGGCCACGGATGGGGAACCGGTGGGCTGTGACGCGAACACTCCTCAGGACATTGCGGACATCGCGGCGCGCGCGCTCAGCGGGCCGAACGCAATCCGGACGTTCGTGATCGGCGTGGGCAGCTCGCTCGTCAGCCTGAACTCGGTCGCGCAAGCCGGCGGCACCGACCACGCATTCTTGGTCGACACTGGCGGCGACGTCGCCAAAGAATTCGGCGACGCGCTCGATCAGATCCGCGGCACGGCGTCTTCGTGCGACTTCATCATTCCAGAAACGTCGTCCGGAGCGGGCCCGATCGACCCGTCCAAGGTGAACGTGAGCTACGTTCCGAATGGCAAGAGCACCCCCACGCGAGTACCCCAAACCTTCATGGGGGATCCGCGCAACTGCGATAGCAAGGGCGGTTGGTACTACGATGACCCCGACTCGCCCACGATGATCAAGCTGTGCGACTCGACCTGTCGAGCGTTGAACACTGGCACCATCCAGGTAGAATTCGGGTGCGACACGGTCGAGCAGCAGCCGCCGCGCTGAAGTGTGCGCCCGGTGGCGCCAGTGCCGCCGGCTGAACTCGACGCATCGAGATCGCGCACCCGGCAGCGCGAGCCATTTGCGTGATCATCGAAAGCGCCGCACGAGCATGACGACGGCGAGAACGAGTGAACCCGCGAGCACGCCCACGACTAGATCGAAGAGCGTCGGCACCAGCAGGCTGAGGCCGACACCGATGCCGCTGACCGTCGCAGCGACCTCGACGAGGTGATGCGACAGGTCGTGAGCAAACGGCAAGCCGTGAGCGAGAATGCCCCCTCCGACGAGGAACATCGCGATCGTGCCGGCTACCGACAAGGCTTTCATGAGCCATGGCGCTGCGCGCAGGATGGCCGAGCCGAGTCCGCGCTGCATCGCTCCGGCGGGGCCATCGACCTCTGCTCCGCGCCGACTGAGCGACGCTCCAAGATCGTCGAGCTTCACGATCCCGGCAACCAAGCCATACACGCCGAGGGTCATCAATAGGGAGAGCCCGACCAACACGAACACGCGGGTCGCAAATGGAGCGTCTGCAACCGTTCCGAGCGCGATGGTCACGATTTCCGCGGAAAGGACGAAGTCCGTGCGGACGGCGCCTTTTATCTTTGCCTTCTCGAGCGCAACTGGATCGGCCTCGGCTTCGGCTCCCGCGCGGCCGTGTTCCGCGTGCTGTGCGTGATGCTCAGCCGAGCTGGGCATCAGCCGATGCGCCAACTTCTCGCAACCCTCGAAGCACAAGAAGCCGCCGCCCACCATCAAGAGCGGCGTGACGGCCCAAGGTGCCAGCGCGCTGATCGCAAGCGCGCACGGGACCAGAATGGCCTTGTTGACCAATGACCCTTTCGCCACCGCCCAAACGACGGGCAGCTCGCGCTCCGCGCGTACACCGGCCACTTGTTGCGCGTTCAATGCCAGATCGTCACCGAGCACCCCCGCGGTCTTCTTCGTGGCAACCTTGGTGAGTAGGGCCACGTCATCGAGCACGGACGCGATATCGTCGAGCAGGGCAATCAGGCTGGCGCCAGGCATGGCGATAGTCGTGTCCCGCGCCGCGCCGCACGTCAACGCCGAGATGACAGGCGAGTTAGAATGACAGAATCGTCAGGCCTCGGGCCGGATCCAGCTTCCCGCGCGGCGCGTGCCTGACCAGCCGAGACCGGGCCCTTGAAGAACGCGCGCGCGTGGTTAAAGCAATTGAATCGGCGCTCAATCGTGCCGGACCGACCATGACCCGCTTCAAACCGCAAGATCCGTCGATCGATCTGGGACCGCGCTTGTTGAGCGAGCCGCTCGCGCGCGCGCGGCTGCAGCTGTTCGAGCTCGAGCCCGGGGTGACGCGCGCGCGCCCAGTCGAGGTCTCGACGGCCGCGGTCATCGAACCCAAGGTCGCGAGCACGCTCTGTCCACGCTGCAGCGGCCACTTCGAGGTGGAAGAGCATGAGGCGCATTCGACCCCGCGCTCTCGCGTGCGCGAGCTCAAAGTGCGCTGTCGCTTCTGCGGCGACCGTCGCTCACTGTGGTTTCGAATCAACGCTCCTTCTTGAGCGCGCGATTGAGCGCGAGCGTCTGGGAGGTCGTCGCACGTGCTCCACGCTCTCCGAGGCGCGAATCGCTATAGAAACAGGCGATTGACGAGCTTCTTGTACGCACTCGCGAGCAGCGGAATCGGCGACACGAGGCCCGACGGAAAGTCATAGTAGTCGTACAGCTCGCACACCTTGCCGTCGCGCGCGCGGAAGACGCTGGCGATCGGCGTGACGAACGTCGGTCCCACGGCCATGCGCAAGTGCATGTTGTAGCGAAGGGTAAACGCGGTTTCGTCGCCTTCGCCTACCACGTCCGTAAAGTCGACGAATCGGTATTGTTTGAACATACGCGCGAACAACTCACGAAACGGCTCGATGCCCACCGTGTCGCGAAAGGGATCGCGAAAGCGAACGTCTGCGGCAAACAGCTCTTCGATCCCAACCAGCGATGCTTCTCGATGTGTGGAGAGGCTTGCGTAGAATTCTTGCACTCGGTCTTGGAGCGTCATTGGCGTGAGCCTTTGGGTCGGTGGGGGGAGTGAGCGTCGAGGTTCGCCGAGTGGCTGGTCTGCGGTCGGTGGGCTGCAATCCTCGGCGGCGACCACTCGCGCGAGTTCTCGAAGCTTCGTGCACCAGGCGCCGAGTGTCCATTGCCCAAAAAGCGTGGAAGCGCCCTCGTAGTGCTGGAGTTGGTATTCTTCGAAGGTGGTCACGTAGCTCGCGTACGCGTTGGCGTAACCGTTGATCACCGTTTGGCGCACACCTCGGCTGCCCAGCGCGGACATGGCGGCCGCGCGCAGGCGGCGACCGCTCACGGTCGTCGGCTCGACGGGCAACCCGACGATCGCCAGCGACCCGATCCGAAATAGTTGCAGCGGAAGAACTTGCGGGACCCAAGACGAGGCTCCCAGCTCGCCGCCCAGCGCGCCTTGATAGTACGCCACGCGGCGATCGGGGATCAGGCCAATACCAAAGGGCAAGCTTGGCAGCACACTCAAAATGTTGCCGGACGCCCCGAGGCCGAGATCGAAGAAGCGAATTTTTGGGCCGTGTCCGGTGCGCCAGTCTTGGCATCGGCGCCCCCGCTGACGCGCAGTCACGCGCGTCAAGCAGGCGTTCACTCGACGTGCGGCAAACAACGGCCCAGGCCCTTCGAGCGTTCCGTAGGCGAAGGCCAACCCCAAACAGGCGGGCGACGTCGTTCGACCTTCCTGACCGCCCGCAAACTCCGGATCTACCGTGATGTTCGCGAAGTCGTGGTAACGAATTCGCCCGAAGAGCGGGCCTTCGACCTCTTCACTGCGGGTCTCGGCGTCGAGGAAGAGCGACCACGCATGACGGGCTTGGATCGCCCCCGCGAAATCGGCGCTCTCGAAGTCGTCGTCGTAGCGACCAATCAAGAGCTTGCGCGCGGAACTCCAGCGAAAGTTGGGCGTCACGTCGCCGGCCGCTTCTTGCGCGAAGATCGCGACGAATGGCCGCGCTGTCGGTCCGAAACGCGAGGCCGCCATCTCCTCGAAGCGCCGCGCGGCAAGCCCCTTGTTGTCCGGGTGGATGCGTTGATTGCCGCGATGAATGCTGGTGCCGTGCACGGCAAACCAAGTCAAGACGCCGAGCGGCGCGCCTCCCCGCGCGTCGACGCGCAAGAGCATCATCTCGCGATCGACCGCTTCATCGCTGCGCACGCCGCAACGCGGCTCGACGTCTGCGTTGGCGTTGTAGGCGTCGAGCGAGCGGTTGAATGCGATCGCCTCGGTGAGCGGAATCGGCGCGCGACACAGCCGCAAGCGTGCCGGCGTGAGTGCCTCGATGGCGGCTTCGATCGCCGCAACGATGCCGCGGGCGAGGATCGTCGCCACGCGCGCCGAGAAGCCCGGCCCCGTGACTCGATAGAACAGATACTTCGAGTATCCGTTCGGACCGCTGTGCGTGTGAGTCGCGGTGAGCATCACCTCGTGTTCACCGAGCTGAACCGCGCGCTCGGCCAGGAGCGTGAGCACGCTCTGGCGTAGATGTTCCGAAATGTAGCCGAGATCGGCGCAGACATAGGCAAGCCGCGTCCCCGTCCGCGCGCAGTCCACCACGAACGCTCGGGCAAAGAGCGGCACCGCCACGTCGATTCCGACATTCTCTGGTTGCCCCCAACCGAAGAGACACATGCCTGGCTCGAAAGCCGTGATTTCGGCTTTGCCGAAGCCCGCACGCAGCGCGCCCTGGTTCACGACGGAGAAGTTCCTGCCCCGAGCGCAGCGCGCTAATAGCGCGTGAAGAAAACTCGGTCTGGATCCAGCTGCGCGCGGACCGCGAGAAAATCGTTCCAACGCGGATACTGTCGCTGCAGGTAATCCGCGCCGAGGAGCGGATCCAAAGGCAAAATTTTGCCCCAGTGCAGGCGATAGCCAAACGGTCGCAGCAGCCTCCAAAATTGCTCGAAGTAGGTCCGAGCGGGATCGCCCGGATTGCGACGAAACCAAAACAAGTCGATACGCAGTGAGTCGCGCTCGTATGCAGGGTGAAGCCAGGCGTGAGTCGCGCGCGCCGCGTACACCTCACAAATGAATGCCCCCGTCGCGTCGTACCCCGCCCGATCGTAGCGGGCGCGCAGGGCCCGCATGACTTCCCCGGCGCGCTCGAGCGGCAGCCAGATTTCGGTGAAATCCGTCGGCATGCTGAGGTCGGAGATCTGGTTGTCGAGCGGCAGACCGTGACACCAAGAATCCCAGAAACACTGGCTCGTTCCTGCCGTCACGAACGTTCGAAGAACGGGGGGCAGCACGTGCGCCGCAAAGGCCGCCCGCAGTCGATTCGCCCGTGCGGACGAGAGCAATGAATTCGCGCGTCCTGCCAACGCAAGGCCGTCGTAGAACAGGCCGCCCGCGACCTGAGCGGCTTGGTTGGCGAACGACGCGAGGTGACGGTTTTGGATTTCCGCGCCGAGTGCCGAGTATTTTTTGGGCTTCAAAGAACCACGTAGGCCGGTCAGCGCCCCATAGTCGGAGTCCTGCATGCGACGCGCTTGCCAGGTCACGACACGCCGCACGCCCTGCTGTGGCCACCACATCAGGCGCGCGTATTCGGCGCGCCGAAGAAATCCTTCGAGTCCTTCTTGCCCGTCGCCCAGCAGTGCATAGGCGGTCTCCGCCTCGGAGGTCGTGTCTTCCTGCCCGATGATGTCGTAACGCGGCACACATTGGAGCGTGAGGCTCGAGATGACACCGAGTAGTCCCATCGAGCACAACGCCGCCTCGAACAGCTCGTCGTGCCCGCGGCGGAGTTCGCGGACGGTGCCAGTGCCGTCGATCAAGCGCAACGAAATCACCGCGTCTTCGATGGCGTGCCGCGTCGTACCTCCCGACGAGCCGGTCATCAAGTAGCCGGATATCGTTTGATGGGTCACTCCGCCCAAGTCTGGCAAAGCCCAGCCGCGGGCATCTAGCTGAGCCAAGAGCGAATTTTCCCAAGTCGAAGAGCGCGTCGGGTCGCGCGGATCCACGCCGAGGTGGCAGCCGGCCTGCACCGTCACTCGGCAGTGCTGGTCGTCGAACACGACACCGGTATAGCGATCGAGCATGACATCGACGTTGCCAAGCCCTGGATCGACGAAGATGGCTGCTTTGACCGAATGTGCGGAGCCGCGCACCCGCATCTGTCTGCCTTGGCGACGAGCAAAGCGGACCATCGCAGCCAGCTCGTCCTCACTCTGCGGGTGATGAAAACCATCCGCAGCAGGTCGCGCCGGGCCATGCGCGTGGAGCGGCATCATCTCGCTGCACCTGACCGAGGCATCGAGCGGATGACCCGCACGGCCAAACGCGCGAGAGGGCGAAGGAGATCGGATTCGTGAGTGATCCGACGAACGTCGCACGGCAGGGAGGGGTCTGTCTACGGCGACTCGGTCTTTGCCCCTCTGCGTGCAGCCTCGTTTACGTAAACGAGGCCCGGCCGACCTCATCGCACGACAGCCAACTCCATCGCACGACAACTGCTCTGGGTTGTGAAGCCTCTGTGCGAGCACTCGGGAGTCCGACTTTGGCTGTGGTCCACACTCTCACTCAGCGGCTCCAACGAAGATCCGCGGCGGACCGCTAGGTATCCACTGTTCCCGCGAGGCGATGGCAAGGGACTGGATGCGGGCCATTGGGTTTTCGGTCTCGGCCACGCGGGAACGGGCGCGCTGCACGCCCGAGTGCGCCCTGCGAACTCCGCCGTTCGGCATAGCCGTCGGAGCGGCCACGCCTGCCCTCACTGAAGACGAGCGCGAGATCGCGTGCTTGGCTTCGAAACAGTAAGCCACGATGCTGAGCTCGCGCTCTTCGAGCTTTGCGACGGTGCTCGCCGATCCGCGCCCGCTAACCCACCCTCACACTCTCATTCTTCTGCACGAACTGCGGCGCGCGATGCGCGCAGACGGTGAGGACGCGCGCGCGATAACGCCTCACTGCACGACGTCGAAAACCGCCAGGAAAGAGCCCGAGCGGGCATGCGCGGCGTGGCGTGTTTGTCTCGGCGAAGGCGCCCGCGTCCCTGCTCTCAAAAAGCGAATGCGGGCGCTCGTCCCCACTTGACCAAATCTATTTAAATAGACAATTGTCTCTCACGCGAACCGTACCGTGTGCCGAGTGCACTTCGCCAAACGGAGGAATCGATGAATAAAGGGCGTCATTTCATGTCAAAATCGCTGCTCGCTGCGCTGTTCGGTGCAGCTTCCTGCCTGTCCGCTGCCCAAGCAAACGCCACTCAAGACACGCTGTTCGTGTGGGCGGGTGACGCTGCGCACCGAGCACCTGACTTCTTCGCAGTCGTCGATTTCGACCGTCCTTCTCCGACCTACGGCAAAGTGTTGAAGACGGTGCCCTTGCCGTCGTCGTTGCCGACCGCGATTCCGCTCAGCACGGGGGCAATCGGCAATGAACCGCATCACGTCGGTGTGTCTGCAGACGGCAAGACTCTCGCCGGTGGAGGGCTGCTCAGCATCCTGCGCGTGCAAAACCAGAACTTCTTCTTCGACATCACCACTCCTCGCTCACCCAAGTTTTTGAAGGCCAATACGCTACCCGTCACGGCCTCGATCGCTGACGAGTACGTGCCGCTTGCGCGCGGCGGGTTCTTCACCACTTTCATGGGTGGCGCAGCGGGGGCAGCTCCGGGGCGTGTGGTCGAATACGACGGCGCATACAACGAAGTCGGGCAGTGGCCGCTCGTTCCACCGCTCGATGATTTCAATCCACACGGCATCGCCATCGATGAAGCGCACAATCTGCTGCTCACGAGCGACTTCGTCTGCCCGCTCCACACCTTGAATTTGCCGGTCGGGAGCACGGAATTCCGCGGCGCGGTTCGCGTTTGGGATCTTGCTCACCGCACGATCACCAAGACCATCAAAGTCGGTGATCCAGCCGTCCCTGCAGGCACGATCAACGTCGAATTGATCCCGGGCGATCCGCAATTGCGCGCCTATGTCACGGGCGTGAACGATGGCCGATTGTATCTGGTGGATCCGGGTGCCGGTACCGCTCAGCTGGCCATCGACTTCAACTACCTGGCGACGGCGGACGCGCCGCAACCCTGGCCGCATTTGTTCAAGATCAATCGCGCAGGAACGCGGCTGGCGTTGACGCTCAACTTCCGCGGGAAAGACGGCAAGGTCGTGCTGCTCGACATCGAAGATCGCGCGCATCCGAGCGTACTGAGCGTGGCCAACCTCGGCAAGAACTCGGGACCACACTACATCACCTACAGTCCCGACGAAGACAGCGTGGTCGTCGCCGACTACTTCCTCGTCCAAGACCTATTTCCCACGGGCGTCGTGCAGGTAGACGGCGATCGAAAGATCCACGTGCTCAAGACCGCCGGTGACGTGCTGAGTGAAGACACGGCGTTCAACCTCGATTTCAACCGCGACATCAAGACCGGGCCCGCGCGACCGCACGGCATTGCCATCGTACGCCGTTAGTCCAGCGAACTTTGCGTCACTTCAAGCGAGGAAAATCATGAACCGCAAAACAGTGCTCTCGTTCTTGTCACTTTCCAGCCTACTTTCTGCGTGCAGCGTCGAAGCCCCAGCGCCCGAAAAGATCGAACCCGCGCCGAACGTCGCCGCGAGCTCGCTCGTGACGTATGAGGGTTTCGCTGGCCCAGAACGCGTTCTTTACGACCAAGAGCGCGATCGCTACCTGGTCTCCAACGTGAACGGCGACCCCACGAGTGAAGACGGCAACGGTTTCATCTCGGTGTTGTCACCAGATGGTGAAACCACGGCGTTGCGCTGGATAGAAAGCGGGCAGAACGGTGTGCAGCTCGACGCGCCGAAGGGCCTCGCCGTTCGAAACGGCACGCTCTACGTTGCCGACATCACGCGAGTTCGCACGTTCGACATCGACAGCGGCGCCCCCACGGGCGAAATCGCGGTCCCGGGCTCTACTTATTTGAATGGCCTGAGCGCGGCGCCCGACGGGAAAATCTATCTGACCGATTCCGGCCCGCCGCGTGGCACGCTCGACGCCAAAGGGACGGAAGCGATTTACGTGCTCGAGGGCGGTGAAGCCAAGCTCATCAGCGACGGAACTCTCGGACGCCCGACCAGTGTCACTTGGACGCCCAGCGGCGTCTTGGTCGCGCCTTTCGGAGCGAACGAGCTTTATCGCATCGACGGGCGAGGCAAAAAACAGCAATCCTCCGAGCTACCCCTCGGGGGACTCGCCGGCGTGGTCAGCGTCGGGAGTTGGCTGTTCGTGAGCAGCTGGCAAGCATCGGGGATTTATCGAGGCCGGCTCGATCAAAAGTTCGAGCTCGTGCTCAGCGAGCAGGATTCGCCGACCGACATCGGCTACGATCTCCAGCGCAACCGCTTGCTCGTGCCACACTTTACGACCGATCGCGTCGACGTGTTCCAGCTCGAGTGAGTCGAAGGCGCGGGCACCTCCACCCAAACGAGCTCCGCGCTCGCGAGCGTTGAGTGGAGGTGCGGCCGCGCGGACAGGCGCGACAGGCCGCATCACTTGAACGCTCACACTGCAGGATTTTTCATTCGCGCGAACGCGGCGATCGCTACTTCGTGGCACCGGAGTCGGCTGCCAGAGTAGTGTCTCACCTTGCTCGCTCCCAATCTCCGGAGCCACAGAGGAAGGCCGTTCATGTCGCCCGCATTCCGATCATCGAAAATCCTGTCGGCGTTCGCGCTCGCAACGCTGCTACTCGGCTGTGAAGAGCCAGCGCAAAAAGAACTTCCTCCCGCAAAACCGAGCGCCTCTGCCGCCGTCGTCACTCCGCCGCCACCGCCTCCAACCCCGGCACCACCCAAGCTCCGCGACGACTGTCCCGAGGGCTCGAGCGGAGTCGGCACCCAGAACGAGCCGTGCCTCGGAAAAGGCGACGCGCGCATGATGGAGGTGACCTACACGGGCAAGACCACGGATGAAGGTCCGAAGTTCAGCATCGTCAACAAGTCGAAGAATCCGATCTTATTTGGCTCGTTGGTGGCGTACTTCTACGACAAGGCCGGCAAGCAACTCGAAGTGACCTCTGATGGCAAGCCGCGACCGATGCAAACCTGTTCCGGCAGAATCTTCGCTGGCGCGGTGAAGCCCGGCGAAAAGATCTTCATGTTCTTTTCGTGCGTGAAGAAGGCTCACGTGCCCGAAGGAACAGCCGCGATCCAAGCCGAGGTCAAGACCGTGGGCTTCACCGACGACGCGGGTCGCGAGAGCATCTTTTACTGGTCCAATCCGGATCTGGCGCCCAATGCGCGCCCGAAGCTCGACCCCAAAGCCAAGAAAAAGTAGCCCTTCAATCGCTCTCCAACTCCGACAATTCGAAGTACGCACGCCGCAGCGTCCCGCAGGCAGGGCATTCGGCGCGGGCGGCGTGCAGTGCTCGAGTTTGGAACGAGAGCTCGGTGAGCTCCACTGCGTCCCGGGTCAAGCCCGCTCCGCACGAGCACGCCTCTTTCGTGAACTCGTCCAAAGCATCGGACAGTGAGTGCGCCGGGCGGGGATTTTGCGGCAAGTCCCCCAACGTGCCGTCCCTCAGACGTCGGAAGCGGCGCTCGCGAATACGTCTGTTTGCAAAGCGCAGAACGCCGAGCCCGAGAGCGAACCCGCCAATCACCGGCAGCGTGACGGGCCACCAGTTCTGCTCTTCGCTGCGGACGTTCTTCGAGACCGTGGCGTCCTCGGCGCGAGGCTCGCCGTCCGGCGTCTGTTGCTCGAGATCGAGGCCGATCTGCTTGCGCGCGTCACTCAGAAACTGCAAATGATGAGCCAAGCCCGACAAGGGCACCACGTCCGCAAAACTGCGGTATTCGTGACTGGCCGTAACGACATCACCGTCGTAGCTCACGGCTCGCGTCAATCGCGCCGCGGGATCGTCGAAGGTCTGCTCGCTCGCATCACGCTTCGGGTAGAACGGTAAAGAGATCCGCTGCACCTCTCGGATCCAAACTCGATTCGTGAGGTGGAGCGGAGTTTCTCGGCGTTGGGAATGAGGCGCGAGTAGATAGTCCCAAATCTCGTCGGGTAGCAGGTTGCGCTCACCGTTTCGCCAGAACTCGGGGATCGAATAGGTCTCGATCACGGTAAACACGTCGCTGTCGCGTTCGTCGTGAATCTGGAGCGCTTTGCCCAAAGCAACGCCGGGGAATGATTTCTCGTAGAAGTTCAGGAACTCGTGACTGAAGTCGGCTTCCGACTTGGAGGCCAGACGGGCGCGCTGCTCGTCGGCGTGCTCGGCTAGGTACGTAGTCGTGACAGTCAACGTGGCACTGCCCGAAGCAGCGACCTCGTACTCCGAGTGCGCGGTGACCGTGGGCGCAGCCAGCGCAGGCATCGGTATGTCGGAAAGCCCAGTGGTCGCCGCATCGACGACGAGCACTGCACCCAAATCCAAAGGAGCGAGCGACCCCAGCGTCCCACCTTGAAATGCCCAAGTCGCGTCCACGTAGTGACGCTCGCCATGCAGCTCGATGACCGCAATCACGTGGTCGAAGGCAAAGGGCGATGGTAACGATTGTTGCAAATGAGCCTTGAGCGCGCTGTCCGCGAGCGCGACGCGCGCTTCGACCCCCAACGCCCGGAGCAGCTCCACGAGCAAGTAGGACTTGTCTTTGCAGTCGCCGAAGCGCTGATCGAATATCGCGCGAGGCACGTGAGGTTTGACGGAGTGCGGACCCAGCGAAATACTCAGGTAGCGCACGTCGTCTTGCACGAAGCGAATCGTGCGAAGTACGGCAGTCTCGAGATCGGGCGCCGCGCGCCGTAGCTCGTTCGCTTTTGCGGTCAGGATTGCGTGAGGTGCCGGGGGATACAGCTCGCTCGCCCATTTCGCGACCTCAGCCCAGTCGGCGAATTCACTCAGCTCGAGCTCGGCGGGCACGGTGAAGTCGGCAGGAATACGGTCCTCCCGGGGCTCGGGCTGCACGTCACGCAAGTCCCAAGTGAGAGCCCGCTGCCCGTCGATCGGAATCTCCTGTGGGGGTGGAGCCGAGCCGCGCACTCTCCAATGCAGGGCGGCTCGCTCCGCCGCGCTAACGACCTCGACGTGGACGCGGCGCGCAGGCGCGTCCGCACCCAGGCGGAGCTGGCCCGCGTAGCGCCCCCCGAGGATCGGATTTTCGCCGATCACGGTGTACGACACGTCGACCGCGTCTCCCGGTCGCACGTCGGCGAGCACCAACAGCGCGGTAGTCGTGCCGCTATAGATGCGATCGGCGCTGTCTCGCTCTTGCTCCAGCATCCGCAGCGATGCAATCTTGGTTTGGTCGATGACCTGATCGCCGCGAATCACCGCCGCGCGATGCAACAACAATCGCTGATATTGCGCGGCGAATTCGATTTGCACCTCGCCCAGCGTGGCGACTCCGGCTTGGTTCACCGCCAAATCGACATGCCGCGAGTAGCGCGACACGTCGTGCTTCGCCAAACGAATGCGCACGTCCGACAGCAAGGTGTACGTGCCTTCACGGACTGCGTCGCGGTCGGCGGGCTGCGCGAAATCGACCGCAAGCTCCTCGACCCATTTGGGCTTGGGCGCCCATTGCGCAGCAGCGCGCGCTTGCGCCGCGCCCAACGTCTGCGCACTCGCCGCGATTGGGAGGGCCAGCAAGCAGCCAAACAAGCCGAGCAGCCAGACCGCCCAACGACGATCCGTCCGCACCGCCCTACCCCACCTGCGTTGCCACCATGACGCTCTCGTCGAAAACACCACCCCAGCCTAGCGCGCTCCCCGCCACGCACCCCACAGCACGCGGCAGTTCCTCTGCTATTTTCGACAGCGGCGCCCAAATCCCCTCGGCACCGCGACTTTCAGCTCTGGCGGTCACCGGGACCGTATCACTGGAAATCTGTCATTCTGCACACAGTTGAACAGCTTCACCGTCGAAGTGGCTCCGGATTCGAAGTGGCTACGGGTTGCACGAAGGAAGCGACTTCGCCCACGAAGTCGGCTCGACGCAAGCTCTCCCAGGGCCCGCGCCGCGCGCTCGTCAATTGCAGGTTCGACCCGACGCGCAGAAGCTTGGCGTCACCCCCAGAGCGACGAGAGAATCGTACAGGAGCTGTCCGGTGTACTTGGGGTTGTGAACGCTGAGGCCCGAGCCGCGCGCAACCAAAAAGTAATTGTAGAGTGCGCCGGCCACATCGGCGGGAATGCTGAGGTTCGCGAGCACGACGTAGCTCGGCATCGACCGGTCGAGCGCGAAGTCGTCATCGGCAAGCTGATTGGACGTGAGCGGGGTGCTGCCGTCGCGCGTCAAGAGCTTGCGAGTGTTCAGCTCGGTACGCAGCGCTCGCAGGCGGATCTTGGTATTCGATTGCCCGGCGTTCACGTCGAAATTGTCTGTCGGCCCATGACAACTCGTGCACGTGCTGGTGCGCGCGTAGAAGGAGTGGTCGCCAATGCCCATGTTCTCGGTGACCGGCGGCATGTGGCAGCGAACGCAGCCGTTGCCGGTACTGCCGGTCCCCGTGAAGTTCTGGTGCACGCTATTGGTATAAGTCAGACCGGCGAACTGATAACCGCCTTTGCCCGAATAGATGTCGGTTTGAGGTCCCTCGTGCGGCCCCCAATACGCGCTGCTGATGTTGTTGCTGGCGTCGATGTAGTTCGTCACGTCCATGCGTGATTTGTGGCACCAAATGCAAGAGTTCCCCAACCCGTACTTGCCCGCGTTGGTGCCGTCGGAGACATCAACGGCGGAGCTACGCTCGATGACGGCTTCATCATCGGCAGCGACCGGAGTCCGCAGCTTGAACGTGCCCGCCACGTAGTCATCCCCTGTGACGTGTGGATCGTTTTCGAGTGCGTTGTGGCAAGTGTTGCACCCCACTTGCGCGACCGTAGTCTGCCCAAGATACGTGACGCCAACCATCAGGCCCGTTCCGTCGGTCTTGTAGTTGATCTGACCGCGATCGAGCGCAACCGGGCCGCTCGCGGCCAACCCGTGACCCACGCTACCGGCAACGCGCAGCTCGATCGCGTCAGAGGCGTGACAGGTGCCGCATGGCGTTTGCCCGGTCCATTCCGCGACTTCCGCGCCGTTGAGGTTCGCAACATAAGCGGCGTAGTGTCCGCTGGTTTTCCATTGCTCGACGACGCCGCTGAAGGTGTGGCATGGCTTCATGCAGCTCGCGTTGAGCGTCCCTTCAGGAAGCGAGGCGGTGTCCCCTTTCGGGCCCTGCGCGCCTTGCTCACCCTGCTCACCGGCTGGCCCTTGCTCGCCAGGCTCGCCAGGCTCGCCTTCAGTGCCTGGATTGCCCGGTTCGCCCTGCGCCCCGCGCGGCCCTTGCGGTCCCGTCGCGCCGTCCTTCCCATCACCGCCGCAAGAAAGCAGGCCAAACCCAAGCGCCACCACACCCACAACGCTCCAGCGAATAGTCATGTCGAGCAGGCTCCTTGACCGCCGGTGAGACCGTCACACGGTCGCTGGCCACGGTCAACGAACAGCGACGAGTTGCCATTGCAGCAACACACCTGCTCGCTCGCTTCAGAGCGCCGCGCGCATCGAAACAGCGAAACACGTCCGTTCTTGATTTGGTCGGCCACGCGGAAACGGGCGCGCAGAACGCGGAGCCGGCACTGCGAACTCCGCTATTACGCAACAGCCGTCCCAGCGGCCGCGCCAGCCCTCGATGAAAAACGCGCCTAGCAACCTGCGGACAGCGAAATCCGATGCGCAAGGCGAGCGCAGCGCACGCGGCTCTGTCGAGCTTCACACGCGCTCAGTAGCGCAACGAGATCGCGAGCGCGCGCTCTTTACCGCCTTCGACCACGAACTTGGACTCTTTCCAGGAGGGAGCGCTCAGGGCGTAAGTGTGATTGTTGGAGACGCCGTACCCCTCCAACGGAATGCCGAGTCGGTTCTTGTCGCATTGACGATTGTCGTTCTCGTCGTGCAGCACGACGACGGCGTACGTGCCGGGCGCCACGTTTTCGAACACGCAACGAGCCGAGGTTGCCGTGATCTTCACGCGTCGCGTGATCGCGCCGATGCTGGAGCGCGGAAATCCCTCGGCGGAGGCGTGAAGTCGGCACGCGAGCGACCCTTTGGTATTGCGCAGGGGCCCGACTTCCACCGAAATCAGCGCGCCGTTCGCCGAGGGCTCTGCTTGGAGAGTGCTCGAGACCAGGAGACCGGCGAACGCAAGGCGCGCCCAACAAAAGAAAGAATGCGTCACCATCGAAGGCCAGCAAACGTAGCGCCGATTTCGCGATCGGCCCGCGCATTCGCAGGGCTCGGTGAATGAGATGCGGCGCCGAGGTAGTCCGTGCGCCCACCCGTTGTGGAACGCGCGGATTGTTCACGAGTTGCTCGACGAAAAGCAGGCTCGACAGGCTTCTTCAGTTTGCGAAGTTCAGTTCCCGAGCACGGACAAGAGCGCTTCAGCGGGGTGACGCGGTGTGAAGCCCAAGGTGCGTTCGACCTGATGTCGGCAGGAGTGGCCCGTGGCGAGCACTCGATCGCGGTCCTCGTTCGGCCCCAGCTTCTTTTTCCACGAGAGCTCGAAGATGCCCAGCGACTCGTCCAAATGGCGCGCCTCGTGGCCGTAGACACCGCACATGCCGCAGCAGCCCGTCTTCACGATCTCCAAAGGCACGCCGAGACTATCGAAGACTTTGGCCCATAGCGCCGGTGCCTTGCTGACCAGCGCCTGCTCGGTGCAGTGCGAGAGCAGGCGAAACTTGACGTCCTGCTGCACCCGACCTGGCGAAAGCGTCTGCTCGGAGAGCCACTCTTGCAGCAGCGCGACGCGAAAGCCCGCCGGCTCAGCGAGCTCCTTCGGATATTCGTCGCGATAGGTCAACACCACTGCCGGTTCGATGCCGACCATGGGCAAACCGAGAGCTGCGACCTTGCGCAAGAGCGCGCTATTTTTGTGCACCATGCGCTTGAATTGACCGAGAAAGCCTTTGATGTGCAGCGCCTTGCCGTTCTCGAAGTAGGGCAGTACGTGCGGCACGAAGCCGAGACCACGGAGCAGCAAACACGACGCCTCCAACACCGAGGGATCGTAAAAGCTGGTAAACGCATCCTGCAGCACCACGACCAGCTTGTCGTTCTTCGGCAATGCGCTGAGCGCAGCGAGGTCTGACACCGGGATGCCGTGCTTGCGAAGTCGCGCCAGTCCGGGCGCTGGGTCCAAGCGCGGCGCATCGACGATACCGGCAAGGTGCTCGAGCAGCGTGCGCGTGAGTGGATTGTGTGAAAAGAAGTTGGACAGGCGCGGCGCGAACGCCAGCAGCGGCAACATCCGCTCCAACATCACGGTCGCATAGTCGCCGAGCGGCCGCGCGTAGCGGCGGTGATAGAGCTCCAGGAACTGGGCGCGAAAATCAGGAACGTCGACCTTGATCGGGCACTGCGTGGCGCACGCCTTGCAGGCCAAGCAGCCCTGCATCGCGTCGTACACCTCGTGCGAGAAATCCGCGCTGCGAGTCTGAAAGAACAGGCGCTGATAGAGGCGTGCGACCCACGGCAGCGAGCGACCCGCGTGGAGCGCGCCGCTCGCCTCGAGCCCGCGTTCGCTGAGCAAGCGCAGCCACTCACGCATCAAGCCAGCGCGGCCCTTGGGCGAGTGGATGCGGTCGCGCGTGATCTTCGACGACGGGCACATCACGTTGTCGTTGTTGGTGTCGAAGCATTGGCCGTTGCCGTTGCAGTTGACCACGGCGCTCAGCGCGCTCAGATCGCTCTTGGCGATCGTTCGATCTTGCGCGCCACGAGTTGGGCCAGAAATCGTGGCGAGCTGGTACTTCTTGCCGAACGGGGTAGCGATCTTCCCGGGGTTCAGCTGATTGTGGGGATCGAAGACCGCTTTGATGCGCTGTAGCTCGCGATACAGCACGGGACCGAAATGGTGCGGCACGAGCTCAGAGCGAAAGCCCTTGCCGTGCTCCCCCCAGAGCAGCCCACCGTGACGCGTCACCAGCTCGGTCACGGCGTCGGAGATGCGACGAATGCGCGCCTCGTCCTCGGGATCTTTCAGATCCAGCGCCGGCCGCACGTGCAAGCAGCCCACGTCCACGTGCCCGAACATGCCGTAGTACAGACCTTCTTTGTCCAGGATGGCGCGGAACTCGCGCACGTAGGCCTGTAGGTTTTCTGGCGGCACCACGGTGTCTTCCACGAATGGCACGGGCTTGCGCGCGCCCGGCGCGTTGCCCAAGAGGCCGACGCCTTTTTTGCGCAAATTCCAGAGGCTTTCGCGCTCGTTCGCTTTCCAGGTCAGCGCGTAGCCGTGCGGCACGCCGGGCTGCCCGCGGCGCTCGGCGATCAACTCGAGCAGCGCGTCCACCTTGCGCTGCACGGCGGCGGCTTCATCACCAGTGTACTCGACTAGATTGATGGCGCGCGTTTCGAAGCCGGGTTCGTCCAGCAAAAACGGCTTCACTTGATCGTAGATCACGTCCGCCTTGGCCAGCTTCATCACGGTTTCGTCGATGGTCTCGACCGAGCCCGGATCGGTGGCGACGAGCCACTCGGAGCTCGCCAGCGCATCGTCGAAGCTAGGGTAGCGCAGCACGAACAAGGCGCGTTCCTTCTCGAACGGCGTCAGCTTGAGGCGCGCCTCGGTGACCACCGCGAGCGACCCCTCACTGCCCGCGACGAGCTGCCCCAAATCCACGCTCTCACCATCACGCGTGGCCATGTGCGCGAGGTTGTAACCCGTCATGTAGCGCAGCAGCTTGGGGAACGTGCTCTGAATGTCATCCGCCTTGGTACGGGCGATCTCGCGCACGAGCCGATACGCCTCACCCACCACGTCCGTGCGCGCGCAGAGCTCGCTGAGCTCCGGACCACTCACTCGGCGCGTGCGGTGTTCGATGCCGCCGCGGAGCACGAGCGACAGCTCGAGCACATGGCGACTGGTCTTGCCGTGCAAACGCGAGCCCTCACCGCTCGCGTCGGTGGAGATCATGCCGCCCATGGTGGCACGGTTGCTGGGTGAGAGATTGGCTGCGAAGTAGACCCCGTGCGGCTTCAGGTAAGCGTTCAGATCATCGAGCACCACGCCCGGCTGCACGCGGACCCAGCCCTCCGCCAAGTTCAGCTCCAAGATACCGCGCAAGTGACGCGACAGATCCATCACCACGCCACCCGTCAGCGACTGACCGTTGGTGCCGGTGCCGCCACCGCGCGCGGTCAGCGACACGCCCTCGAAGCGCGACTCCGCCAGAAGCCGCGTCGCCAACACCACGTCCTGCTGTTCGCGCGGGAAAATCACGGCTTGCGGCAGCTGCTGATAGATACTGTTGTCCGTCGCGGCCGTGAGCCGCGTGCCGTAGTCGCTACGGATATCGCCGCGAAACCCACCCCGCTCGAGCGCATCGAGGAAGCTCACCACGTTCGCTTCGAGGCTAGCGCGTGGGTCGATACGAGGGATGGCACGAGAGACGACTGCGGCTGACACGCCGAACCTCTCGCACGCAGCCTACCGCTCCGCAAGCGCGAAACCGCGGCATGGACCGCACTTCTGCGCCTGAAATGGTGCTGAATCCTCGACAATGAGCTCGATGCTCCGCGAAAACGAGACACGGTTCGTCTGCGAGCGGGCGGCGATTGGTGAGAGGGCCTCCCTTGACAGCCGTGCCGGCCCTCGCATACTTTCTCCAGACCTTGCGCTCCTGTGCCCGTTTCTCCCTCCTTTCCCTCCTGCTTCTTAGCAGCGCGGGAGAGGTGTGAAACGTAGCCAGTAGCCTAGACGTTTTACGAGACCCTCTCCCGCAACCGCTGCGGAGAGGTCGAAGCGCTGCGTCGTTCCTCTCCGGAGCCCATCCTCCGAGGCCACGATGTCCTTCGATTTTACCCGATACAGAGCCCCTGAACGCGTCCACCTGCCTGACCGCCGCTGGCCGAACCGCGCACTCGATCGCGCGCCGACTTGGTGCAGCGTCGATCTGCGTGACGGCAACCAAGCCTTGCCGGATCCCATGGGTCATGAGCGCAAGCGCGCGCTTCTGCAGCTCTTGGTCGCGGTCGGCTTCGAGCAAATCGAGCTCGGCTTTCCCTCGGCGTCACAGACCGACTTCGACTTCATTCGCTGGGTCATCGAGAGCGGCGCGCTGCCCGAACGGGTGATCCCGCAGGTCATCACGCAAGCGCGAGAGCCGCTGATCGCGCGCACGTTCGAGTCGCTCGCGGGAGCAAAGCGCGCCATCGTGCACTTGTACAACTCCACATCGGAGCTTCAGCGGCGTGTAGTGTTCGGCAAGTCCAAGCGTGAGATCTTGGAGTTGGCCGTTCAAGGCACGCGCTGGGTGAAGGCGGAGGCCGAAAAGCTGCGCGGCACCGAGATCACGTTCCAGTACTCGCCCGAGAGCTTCACCGGCACGGAACTCGACTACGCGCTGGAAGTTTGCGAAGCCGTGGTCGAAGCCTGGGCTCCGAGCCCCGAGCGCAAGATGATCCTGAATTTGCCGACGACCGTCGAAGTCACGACACCCAACGTGTACGCCGATCGCATCGAGTGGTTCGACCGCAACCTGAAGCGCCGGGATAGCGTGGTCCTCAGCTTGCACACGCACAACGACCGCGGAACTGGCGTGGCCTGCGCTGAGCTGGGTCTGTTGGCGGGCGCAACGCGCGTCGAAGGCACGTTGCTGGGCAACGGCGAGCGCAGCGGCAACGTCGACATCGTGACGCTCGCGCTCAATCTGTACTCGCACGGTGTCGATCCAGGGCTCACGTTTTCGGACATGCCTGCACTGGTGCGGGTGGTCGAGGAGTGCACGAAGCTGCCAGTGCACCCCCGCCATCCGTATGCCGGTGGTCTGGTATTCACCGCCTTCAGCGGCTCGCATCAGGATGCCATCCACAAAGGCCAGAAGGCCATGGAGGCGACCGATGGCAGACTGTATGAGGTCCCCTACTTGCCGATCGACCCCGCCGACATCGGCCGCGGCTACGAGCCGGTGATCCGGATCAACAGCCAATCCGGCAAGAGCGGGATCGCGCACGTGCTGGAGCGCGACTATGGCCTGCGCCTGCCACGCGCCTTGGCCATCGAGCTGAGCCGGGAAGTTCAAGCTCGCACCGATCAGAGCGGCGAAGAGTACTCGGCCGAGGCCACGCTCGCGCTCTTTCGCAGCACGTACGTGGAGGCTGCGGGACCGTTGCTGCTCGAAAGCGCGGGCGTGGCACGACGACGCGAAGGCTCGTCGTGCGAAGTCAGCGCGCGCTTCCGCTACGCAGGCCAAGCGCAAGAATTTCGTGGCAGCGGCGCCGGCCCGATCGAAGCATTCATGCACGCGCTCTCACAGTGCGTCGGCATTCGACTCGAAATCAGTGATTACTCGGAACACGCCGCGAGCGAGGGCATGACTGCACGCGCCGTCGCCTACGTCGCCCTCCACAACGATGACCGTTCGCGCTACGGCGTGGGCGAACACGAAGACGTGGTGATCGCGTCATTCCGCGCCATCGTCAGCGCCTATTGTCGTCTCCAACTCTAGGGGCGAAACGGGCGACGCGGGTTCTCGTCCGCAAGGTCCTCACGATACGCGACGCCGAAAGCGGCGTCGCGCGTGACCATCGACAAATATCGAGATAGCTAGTTGGGCGCTCGAACGACGGGCGCGAGCACCAGCACACGAATGACGAGCTACGTGGCCCGCCCTCGATCGCTGGCGGAAATCGCCACCGCACGGTGACTGCCATCAACGTTAAAACAGGAAGGGACTTCGTTGGGCCCGTGCGCGCCTGAAGCTCAGTGTTGCCAAAGCAACACTGAGGGGTTCCGTCCTCGAGCAGCGCACAAATGTGCGCACAGCCTCCGCACATTGCCTCCTTCGAACTCGTGTCACTTCATCAACCTTGGCAACGGAGCCGAGTATCAATGAGCTCAGCACGCAAAACGCCCTGCCGATCCAGGTGGAGCACGTGTCAGCACGTTGCGATCGAGTGACAACTCATCGCCCGGCGACTTCAGAGCACATGAACATTCGGGAGACGCACTCGGCAGCACGAGAGAGACATATGAGAGAACGAGATCGACACAGCAAGTGCGCAGTTGACAAGACAGCTCCCCATCATCACACTCGCCCGCGTGAAGAAGTCTAGTCGGTGGGTGCGGGGCTATGCGTTGGGAATCGTCTTTACTGCGCCACTGCTGAGCATGGCGTGTCAGTCGCAGGCTGATTCGCCTGCCACAACGGAGCGCGCTGCGCAGTCCGCCAGTGCGGCTCTCACACCGCCGCCCCCGGCGGTTTTGGTCGGCTCGGTCAACGTGCCCAGCGGAGGCGCCAATCTGAGCCTCGGTATCTACGATTCGAGCGGGCAACTCGTGCGCACGCTGAAAGAAGCCGAGCCCACTGCAGCAGGCAGCGCGGCCATCTCGTGGGACGGTCAGGATGACTTTCACAATACGCTTCCAGGCGGCTCGTATAGTTGGCGAGCCCTCACCACCACGGCGTCAGCCGTCGATGAAGGGTCGATTGCTCAACGAGGCACGCCCACGAGTGGCGTCGAGGTGAACTCGGCAGGCATTCAAGTCGTTGCCGTCGATCCTTCAGGCAACATCTATGAAGCCTCCGTGTGGGAAGAGTTTCATCAAGAGCTCCGCTCTTGGACCAGTAGCGGAGCGCGCCGCTGGGGCGCCGCGATCTCGGCGCTCGGCGGCGCGCTGGCGGTGGACGAGAGCTACGTCTACGCCGCGATGAACGTCGACGGCGAGAACCGTATCCAACGCTACCCGTCTTCCCCCAGCAGCGACAACGTGACTCCCGTGCCGTGGAGCGGGCAGACCGTTACCGGTTACATTCGGGCGAACGCTAGCGGCGGGCACCAAGTCTTCGGGCTCGACGTAGACGACAGTCGCTTGTGGGTCAGCAATCGCGGCACGAATTCGATCGCAATCTACGACAAGACGAGCGGCGCGCTCCTGAGTCAATTCTCCGTCACCGATCCGCACGGTCTCGCAGCGGATGACGCAGGTCACGTGTGGGTTGCACAGGGCACGAGCAGCGTCGTCGAATACGACGTGAATGGCACGACCGTGGCGCAAATCACCGGCCTGAGCGGCCCGTTTGCCGTCGCCGTCGGTGGCCCGTCGAATCACGTCTACATCGCCGAGGCCGCCACCGGACGAGTGAAAGAGTACCTACCCTCCACCCAAGCCCTCGTGCGTACGTTGTTCGGCAAAGCGCTACCAGGTCCGGTGCATGATGATCGTTTGCGTTGGCCTGATACCGTGGATCCAGAGTGCACGACCGGGCTGTGCGTTTACGGTGCCGGAGGTGGGCTCGCCGTCGACTCGACGGGACGAATCATCATCGCTGACTACGGGAATCAGCGCGTTCAGGTGTACAACGCCGATGGCACGCTCGCCCAAAGTCGGTTCAACGGCTACGCAAACGCGCCCCAAGTCGATCCCAACGTGAACCCGAATCTCGTCTTGAGTGGTGGCCTCGAGTACTCGGTCGACCACTCGAACGCAGTTACCCACGGGAATTGGAGTCTCGCGAACAACTGGACGCCGAACGGCGCCAGCGCCCGAACCAGCTTTTCGGGGGCAACCTCACATCGAAAGCTCTCCAACGGTCGCGAGTACATCTATGCCTTCGTGGGGCAGAGCGTGTACGTGCATCAAATCGCGAGTGACGGCCAAAGCGCACGTCTCAGCGCGGTCATCGGCAACTCCGGGTCCGCGCTGAGCAATGCCGCGGACACGAACGCGAACGGCACCATCGAAAGTGGTGAAGTGTCGAACAAAGCGGGCACCGCGCCGTACACCACCTTCGCACCCGGTTTGTGGATTGACGTGGCGGGCAACCTCTTCATTGCCAACGGCACTGGCAACTCCCTGCAAAAGCTACCGCTCGAAGGTTTCGACGCGCAGGCCAACCCGCTCTATGATTGGACGCACCTCGTGACCGTCGCCGCAGGCGACTCGACGTTTTGGCACTTCGCCCCGACCAACATTCGCGTCGATCCAGTCAACGGCGACGTGTATCGCATCGGCAACACGACGCAGGCCTCGAGCAATCCCTTTTGGATGGGAGGGACCACGATCGAACGTCGTACGACTACCGGACGTTCGCTTTTCTACATCAAGCCGACCATCTCGACCGATCCGACGTTCGTGCCCGCGGGTCTGGTAGCAACCGCCACGGATACGGACGGCAACTACTTCTATGCCGGCATTTCCGGATCGATTCCGAACGCCGGACAGGTCGCCGTAAAGATGTACACGACCGACGGTCTGCTCGTGACCTCCGGGGACGTCGGCGCGACGAACGGAACGGCTACGGGCTGGATCGACGGCGGCTTCGGTCTGAGCGCGTTCACCGTCGATGGGACGCACTATGTGTACACGGAGGACAGCTTCTACGGCCGTGCAATCCGCTTCCGCATCAACGACCTCGGCACGCGCCAGCGTGACCCAGGCGCAACCTGCACTTGGACGCCCAGCGCTTCCCCGCAAATCATCACGGTCGAAGCCAGCGTGCCCGATGCGATCGAGGGCGCAACGAGTGCCCCAGGCGTCTTTACGTTCACGCGCACGGACTCGCGCGGCGACCTGACGGTCAACTTCACCACGTCGGGCACCGCCACGAGCGGAGCCGACTACGTGCTGGGAAACAGCAGCGCGCACTTTGCCAACGGCCAATTCTCGACCACGGTCAGCGTTGGTGTAGTCGCGGACACCGTCGCCGATGGCAACGAAACGGTGGTCCTCACTCTCGCCGCCGGGGACGGATATGCCACCGGCACTCCCTCCGCCGCCACCGTCACGCTTCATGACCAGACCGTACTCACCGTCAGCGCCTCGCCCGCGACGATCAACGTCGCGAATCAAAGCGCCACTTATGTGGTGACGCGCAGCAATACGGACTTGCCCCAGACCGTCAACTATACGCTCGGGCCTCCCTTCGTACAGATCGCCACCGCCACCGCCAGCTCGGTCACCTACGCCACGACCTCGGCCAACGCCGTCACGGATGGAAGCGTCGCGACGAGCTGGATGACCTCCGGCAACGCCACGAATTCCGGAACCGACGACGAACCTTGGATTCGCTTCGATTTCGCCGCCGTGCACGCGCTCGGAACGATGCGAGTGAACAACTTCAACGGAGGCGAGGGGCAGCGCGCCGCCAAGGATATCGACGTATTCACATCGACCGACGGAACCACGTTCACGCTCTTCGGTTCCCGACAACTGCGGCCAGGCTCCACTGATCTTGCAGCAGCGCAGTGGCAAGAGGTCGACCTCGGCGGCATCCAAGCCAAATCAGTGAAGCTCGCGATTCGGACGAACCACGCCAACGTCGTCTTCTATCACGGCACGAGCTTCGAGGGGGCGTGGGCGAATAACAGCATCACCGGACTCAGTGAGGTGCAGTTCTACGAACCTGGCGCGAGCCCCTCGGATATCGCCGCCATCGCCGGAAACAAGACGGGCGGTCACTTCAGCACGGGCACACTAGCCTTCGCTGCAGGCCAATCGACCGCTAGCGTGACGGTCACCTCGGTCGACCGAAACCTCGTGAATCAACCGCCGAAGCCGCTCGAGCTTCGGCTCCTGGGCAATGGCACGTTCACGGTTGGTACGCCGGGGACAGCGTCGGTGACGATCTTGAATGATCGGCTGGGTCCCGTCGTATCCCTCGCCGCCGAGTTGCCCAGCGCAGTGCGCGGAGGTGCGGCCGGCAAATTCCGCTTCACCCGCCAAGGCGATCTCAGTTCGCCGCTCACCGTAACGTACGGCTCTGGGCTCACTCCACTCGTCGTCGCGAGCACCGGCGCGAGTTCTTCGTATGGCGCAGCCACGCCGAACAACACCACCGACGGCCGCGCGGACACCTTCTGGATGAGCGCCGGCAACTCGCAGAACGAGGGCAAGGATTACACGCCCTGGATCAGCTTCGCCTTTCCGCAAGTGCAGTCGATCGGCGGCTTCCGAGTGCGCAACTTTTCGAATCTCGAGGCCGGGCGCGGCGCGAGGAATGTCGAGGTGCTGGTTTCGACCGATGGCAGTACCTTCAGCTCCATCGGCACGAAAGTGTTCAACGTAGGGACTTCGGATCCTGCCAATGTGCAGTGGCAAGACATCGATCTGTTCAACGTGCCGGCTCGCATCGTGAAGCTCGCCATTCACGACAACCACTACAACTGGAACTTCTACCAATCCCCGGCGCTCGAGGGGCCGTGGGCAAACGCCAGCATTACCGGCTTATCCGACGTCGACTTCCTCGGCGGCTCGACAGCGACGATCACCGAGTTCGCTCCCGGGACCCTGACCGGGAGTGTCGTGATCCCAGCTGGTCAAAGCTATGTTGATCTGCCCATCAACGCACTCGCAAGCGCTACGCCGGGTCATCTCTTGACCCTCGCCGTGACCAGCAACGACACGGCCTACACCGTCGGCAGCTCGCGCTCGGCCAGCGTCACCATCGTCGACGAGGTGTTCGCAACGCCCGTGCCCATCGTCTCGAGCAGCGCGAGTTCGAGCTACAGTTGGATGACCCCGACCAGCGCCAGCTACGACGGCGACCTCAGCACTCCGTGGATGACGTCTGGGAACTCAGACCACGAGGGGCACGACGACACTCCGTGGATCATCTACAACTTCGACCAAGTGCGCACCTTGGGCACGCTGCGCCTCAGTAACTTCAATTCGGGGGAAAACGGCCGAGGTGCGAAGGATGTGGAGCTCTTCGTGTCGACTGACGGCTCGACGTTCACCTCGATCGGAACGCGGCAGTTCCCTCGTGGCGCAAGCAGCAACACGACAGGGACCTGGCAAGACGTGGCGCTTGGTGGTGTCCGTGCGGGCGCGGTCAAGATCGTCATTCACACCGACTGGTTCGGGACGACGTTTTACCAAAACTCGAGCTACGAAGGCGCGTGGGCAAACGCCAGCATCACCGGACTCTCCGAGATTCAGTTCTACGCCGCGCTGCCCATCGCGTCGAGCAGCGCAAGCTCGAGCTATGACTATCGGTGGCCCGCCACCGCCAGCTATGATGGTGACACGACGACCTTGTGGTTCACCGCAGGCAACGCGCCGAACGAGGGCAGGGACTACCAGCCCTGGATCCAATACACCTTCGATCAGGTGTACTCGCTCGGCCTAATGCAAGTCAGCAACTACAACGGCGGCGAATACTGGCGTGGCCCCAAGGATGTCGAAGTTTTCGTCTCGCAGGACGGCACGAGCTTCAGCTCACTCGGCTACCAGCTGTTCACGCTCGGCTCGCCGACCACGACGGGCGGCACGTGGCAAGCCTTCGACCTGCAGGGTGTTCCAGCGAAGGCCGTGAAACTGGCGATTCACACCAACTATTACGGCCGCACTTTCTACGACTCACCCGACCTCGAGATCCCCTGGGCGAATGGGAGCATCACGGGCCTGAGTGAGGTGCAGTTCTACGCACCCCGGCACTAGTCCCAAAAGCGCGGGCCCGGAAGGGACAATCCGTCCGGGAGACCCGCGCCCTAAAAGCACGCACGAACCTGCGCGCGGCCCCCGACCCAACTCGTTTGGGTGAACGGCTTCGTTTGCGATGAAGCTCAGCTCCGTGATAGGAAGCCGCCTTTCACGGGGCTCGCATCGGCAGCATCGCCGGGACCGCACGGAAGCACATGAAGCACACGCAAACGCCGGTGTCGCTCACTGGCTGGGGACGATTTCAACGCCTAGTCGTCGGATTGTCGGTTTGGCTGATCGCTCTGTCACTGAATCATCGAGCTCGAGCGGACGACCTCACCTACTCCAAGCTCGACGAAGCGACCGTGCGCGTCTTTTCCTACAAGTCGATTGGCGTGGACAACGTGCGCAGCGCCGCGGGCCAGGGTTACGCGCTGGGGGCGCCGGATATGGGTCACGGCAGCGGAGTGCTGATCAGCAAGGACGGCTTGATCCTCACCGCGCGTCACGTGGTCGAAGATACTCGCTTGCTTGCCGTTCTATTGCCGGGTCGCGATCGCCCGCTACCCGCTGAGGTCGTCTACACCGACAAGGACCGCGACATCTCGTTCGTCGCCGTGGTCGCCGACACACCCCAATACCTCGAACTGCCCGCGCAGAAGCCCAAGCTGAGCGTCCGTGAAACGGTCTACGTAGTCGGTTACCCGCTCGACGCCTCGCGTACCCGCCCCCAATCCGAACAGGGCATCGTGTCCGGAGTCCTCCCGGACGGATCTTTGCAGCTCGGGATCGCGCTGAATCCCGGGAATTCCGGCGGTCCGGTGGTGGATGCCAAGGAGCGGTTCATCGGCATTGCGGTCGCGCGAGCCGATCCGGCAGCGGGCGCGCAGGGCATCGGTGTTGCCGTTCCGGTCGAGCACATTTTGCGCGCGTACTCGAGCACCTTGAAGAGCGCGGAGCTCTCGGCTGCTCGCACGCGGATTCGCAAGCGGGCGAGCCGCGGTCAAGCCGAGGCCGAGGTCCTGAGTGCCTGGCTCACGGCTGACGATTCCAACACTGCATGGCAAGCGCTGAGCGGCAAGGCCGAGGCGAGCTCGAGCAGTGCAAGCGTCGACAAGTGGTTGAAGGAGCTGGCGAAGGACAGCCAAGAGCCAGCTGACCTATTGGCGTTGGCGGCCGTCCAGGAGTGGAACGCAGCGGCAGTTCTCGAAGCTCGACATCAATCGACCGGCGCGCGCCTGGAAGCCGCACGCGAACTCGTCAAGCGCGCTGCTGCAGCAGACGGCAAGCTCGCAGAGCGCTCGGCGTTCGTCGCCATGGTGCTCGAAGGCAAAGAGCCGGGGTCGCTGCAAGACAATGGACAGCAATCGGCTGGCGAAAACGCGCAGAGCGCCGATGCGGACCGCGAGCGCTTCCTGGCTTCCGTAGTCACGAAAAAAGAGCTCCCCACGGTGCGCGTTGGCCCCACAATCGGCGGATTTGCGCCGTTTCAGGTCGTGGGTCTCGGAGTCACGGGCAAATTCATGTTGGGCTCGAAGCTCAACATCAACGCCCGCTATTCATATGGCTTCCACATCAACACCGTGGAGTCGGAGACGAAGGGCTCACATTTCGCGGAGGCCACCGTGGGCTATGCGCTCGGGACGTGGGTCACCGAATCCAACGCTCGGCTCATCGTCGATGTCGAACACCGCATTGGCGTCACGGTTCTGCACTACGTGCCCGCCAAAATCCCAGCCGTACACACGCTCGTGTTGGAAGGCGGCGCCATGACTGGTCTGGTCAACCTGCTGCCCGCGCCGGACCCTTCGGGGTTCACCATCACCACGACCCAACAGATCGTCGTGCCTGAAGCCGGCCTTCGTTATATGTACTTCTTCTCGGCTGACTCGCCGTACATGGCGGGTGCGCAGCGGGGCGGCGTCGACTTGGCCTTGCATGGGCTGGGCCCCATCTTCAACGTCCCGAACGACGCGAGGAACGCCGATGGTAAGCCCATCAGTCCGAACTCGATCGGGTTCTTCGCCGAAGTCGGCTGGCAAGGCTCCGGCTCTTGGGGCCACACCGAGTTCGGACTCGGTTACCTGCCTCACGGCGATTGGTTGATGCTGCGCCTGGCGTGGTCGTATCTTTTTTACTGACGCGGTGCCGAGTCGCCCACGAGCGCCCGCGCCGAGCGACCTTGACAGCCAGCCCCGAATCTTGTTATCGACCGCGGGTCACGTTTGAAAACCGAATAGTTCACTCAGGTGCCGCGAGGCATAAAAGGGAAGCCGGTGCGAGTCCGGCGCGGTCCCGCCACTGTAAGTGAGAGCAGCTCTCCTCACACCACTCGAGAAATTTCGGGGAAGGTCGAAAGCTGCGCGGAACGCTGCTTGTTCCAATCTCACGAGCCAGGAGACCTACCCGAGTGAAAGGACGTTCAACTCCGCGAGGTTACGGAGGGAGCATCGAAATCGTTCATTTCGTGTGTTCTCACCTCTCTCGGCGGAGCGAGAGGAAGTGCAGATGTCCTATGGAAAAGCGGATCCGCGAGCGACGGACCGCCGAAACTCGACAGCCACCGACGAGCTGGATCCGCGCATCGTGCGTTTTCTAGGGCGCCTTTGCGCCGAAGAATTCTTTGGGAAAGTCGTCGTTTCGTTTCAGCACGGCAAGATCGTGGACGTGCGAACCGAGCAGACTCGGAAGCTGGACGAGCTCTAGCGAGCCGCAGACACAACGTTAGGTAGGGTCGTCGAGACATTCGAGCCCCGGTGAAGAGACAACGAAGACGTCTCTGGCCGGGGCTTTTTGCATTTTGGTCGATGAGAAACGGGTGAGGAAAATCATGAACGAACGGATGAATGAGTTGGCTGCGCGCACCCTCACGGTCGCGTGCTTGCTTGGCGTGAGCGCTTGCGGAACGAGCGACCCAGGCAAGACCGAACCGGGGTCCGTCACGGGTGTGCACATGGCGGAGCTGAACGACGACTTCACGAAGGTATATCTTTCGTCCTCGGACAAGAGCCAGATCGCAGTGGTCGACGCGCGAGAGTTCGGCACGGACCATTCAGCGGAAGCGCTCTTGCAGCGCGCCTACATCGTGAGCCGTGATTCCGGCGAGGTCGATGTCATCGACCTCAGGACCCTCGAGCTCATCGGCAAGCGTAGCGACTACAAAATCCGCCAGCTCATCGATGTTGGCTCTCACCCGACACATATGTCCCTCAGCCCGAGGGGCGATCTCTTGGCAGTCATGGATGAGGAAGAGGGCACGGGTGCGGTGTCCTTCATCGACACCACGCGCGACTTGGAGCTGAAGCGATTGCGCGGTTTCTACGTGCCGCACTTCCTGCGCTACGCGGCGGACGGGAATTACGGATATGTGGCCAATATCGCCGCTCATCACCTTACCCGCGTCGACATGGAGACGCTCGAAATCGACGGGCACATCCCGCTCGATGGCTTCGACGGACCGCCCAACTACACCGAGGCTCCGGAGGAGAGCGGCTTTGGTGACGCACAGATCGATTCGAGCGGCATGCTGTATGCGGCACACGCCGCGACCGGCCGCGTGCTCGTCTACGACACGCTGACGCGCACCAAGCGTACGGAACTCAAGGTCGGGTCCCGGCCCTGGATCGCGTTCGCCGAGCACCCCTTCAAGGACGTGCCGCTACGGCACCTGGTGCCAAACTTCGGTGACCGAACCGTGTCCATCATCGATGGCGATGAGCGCAAAGTGGTGGCCTCGCTGCCCGGGGACGAAGAGGCCTATGGCGTCAACTTCTCGTCGATGACCCCGGACAAGGCATTCGTCATGAACCGCATCCGCGAAGACGTTGCCGTGGTCGACACTGCGAACGGCGAGATCAAGACCCGAATTCCCGTGGGCGGCAACACCGAAACTGCAGCGACCACCGCGGATGGGCGCTGGGTCATCGCGGCCGTGAGCAGCGCGAACAGCGTCGTGGTCATCGACGTGATGACCAACACCGTGGTCAAGACCTTCAAAGGTCTAGGCAAATATCCGTGGAGCGTCACCATCCCCCAGGGACAGAACTACTGCCACTGAGGGGATCCGGCTGGGTTCACGCGCTTTCGTCGCGAGTCGATGGCCTCGACTCGCGACGAACCCACGGGTCACAAGACGCGCAGCAAGCGCAGTCCGCTGAATGTCTTCTCGAAGGGCGTTTCGTTCGAGCCGTTGGCTGACAACTTCAAGGCGAGATCGAACGGATCATTCACGTCCAGCTCGTTGTCACCCGTGACAGCGCCGGGGCGATTGATCGTCCAACTGCAAGATGCAGCGTCAAAGGTCGTGTTCCAGACGACGCTCGATTGCGAGCCCGCCCGCCCCTTCTGCCCGCACAGGAACGCGCCGCCAATTTGAACGCTGATCGTCTCGCCGTAAGCGAGTCCATTGCCGCCCGACGATCGGCGCACGATGTTGGCTGCTGCCATATGCGGCCCCATGCCGAGGGAACCATTCCAAAATGATTTGTCGCTGTTGCGAATGGCGGCCTTGCTGTTGGGCAAGATCGGATTTTGTTCTCCTCCGTACACCGCACGAAGTCCCTCGATGTCCTTGTCGGTGAGCGAGCCAGACCACGATCCTTCTGGGCAGTAGCTCATGACCGACTCGGTATCGATGCCGGTCACGTCCCAGTCCTCGGTGATCGTGAACTGGCCCTCGTCTTTGGGCTGCAAATTGCCGTCCAGACACACGATACCCAAGCCGTTCGTGCGGTTCTGTTCGTGGGGAAAGCCCAGGATATGGCCGAATTCGTGCACGGCGATGGTTCGGACGCAGCTCAAGCGCTGCGTGTCGTCGCCAGCGCAGGCGGAGTCCGCGCCCCAATTCTTGAACGTGAAATTGAACGTCCCACCGTGCGGATCGGCGGCTGGCGCAGCCGTGGTATCCGCCACTCGAATCCTCACCATATCCCCCGAACAGCTGTCCGACCAGCTGACATTCACCCACGACTTTTCGTCCCAGGTTTTTCGGATCTCGTCCTGAACGGCTGCGCGCGCATCCGCGAATTTCTTCGCATTGGCGCCGCTCGCAAACGCGGAACTGTCCCAGCACAATTTGAGATTCGTCTGGTTACTCGTGCCGCTCGGCATCCAAAGCGCGGTCGAGTCAGCGACGAGCTCGTCAGGCCCGTCCTCGCGTGGAGTCCCCGGATTTTTGCCGTCCACGCTGGCTCCACACGCGCCGAGCAGCACGCCCAGCATGACCCACGCGCCTACCCGTCCGCACGCGCGTGAAGCTCGTTCGGCCTTCAAGCGCGTCTCGTGGCCCAATACATACCGTTTGTGAATGATCGTCATTTTGTTTCTCCCTCGCTGTCTCGGCGAGATCAGTAGCCAAGCGGGAGAAAGTGGGTGATTGGAGTACCCCAGCGGGCGACGAACGCAGACGGTGGGGCATCAACTCATAGTGGAAGCGGCCAGGCGCAAGAGTACGACCGATCGGAAGCCGAGTTGCATCGCGCCCGCTCGGCGTCGAGCTCTCGTGGGATGCTGAGCGGATGCGTTATCTAGCGATGCTGTTGTGCATGGGCCTCGCTCTGAGCTGCAGCGACGCGAGCGACGGCACTGGCAGCTCGAACTCCGCGGGTAGCTCAAACTCAGCGGGTGGCTCAAACGCCGCGGGCAGCTCAAACGCCGCAGGCGGCTCGATCTCCGCGGGCAGCTCGAACGCCGCAGGCGGCTCGAACGCCGCAGGCGGCTCGATCTCCGCGGGCGGCTCGAACTCCGCGGGCAACTCGAACTTTGCGGGCGATACCGGAGCCGCCGACATGTACGGCGACGCGCGCATTCGCTGCGTGGATCGCACGAACGCATTGCGCGCCACCAAGGGGCTCGAGCCAATCCCGCGCTTGGCTTCGGCCGAACCATGTGTGGACGGTCAGGCCAAGTCCGACTCGGAATCAGGCAAAGCGCACGGTGCCTTCGACGCTTGCCTGGACCAGGTCAAGTGGCGTGGAGCAGCGCAAAACGAGTGCCCGGGCTACGGGAGCGTCGAGAGTACTCTCGGCGGTTGTCTCGACATGATGTGGGCGGAGGGGCCCGGCGGCGGGCACTACGACAATATGGTGGGCAATTCCACGCACACGGCGTGTGGCTTCTACACCACGCCAGCCGGGAAGGTGTGGATGATCCAAGATTTCTGGACCGAGTAACACACGACGGTCCGCGCCGTCGCCGCTCACTTCACCAACACGGTTGGACACCCGAAGGTAACGTTCACCGCTTGCGCGCCTTGGGTCTCCATCATCTTGCACGTGGCGCCCTTCAGCACGACGGTCGGCGGCGAAGAGCTCGTGTCGACGCTCCAGCCGTCCGGGCCGAGTTGAGGGATGGTCTGACCGTCGATGACCACGTTGAGTTCCTCGAGATCGGGCGGCGTCGAACCGAGCTGGAGTTCGCAGCTGGAAATGACGCCGCTCGTGATGCGCGTCAGGACGTCCGCCAGGCCCGCCGTGTCTCCGTCAGCGCTGACGGCGTAGTAGTCAGAGAGCCCATTCTTCTGCGCTTCTAGCCCCGCTTTCGCCAAGCGATCGAGGGTCGCGTGATACAGCTCCGAACCAGGGATTCCGACCACGAAGGTTTTCACGCCCGCGTCAGCCAGCACGCGCACTGCGTTTTCGGTCTCGTCAGCGTCGAGACAGCTCTCGGGACCCTTCGGATCGAGCGCCGCGCTGCAGCAATTGCCGCCGCAATCGAAACCCTCCATGTTCAGCGTGCAGGTGTCCGTTTCACAACTGAGCTCGCCATTGCAGTTCGGGCCGCCGTCGGTCGCGAGCAAGACGTAACTGGTACCACGCAGCTCTTTGCCTGGTCCTTTGATCAGGTAGTCACCGGCAGCCTTCAACGCCGCGGCGGTGGGAGTTCCACCGGCTGGCTCGTATTGCTCGAGCGCAGCCAAGATTCGCGGCACGGACGTTGCGCCCTCGTCGATCGGGATGAGCGGATCCGAGAGCGATGGCGTCTCACAGGTGCTCGGCTTGGCCTTGGGATCGCTGCTGAACGGGAAGAAGCTCATGCCGTACGAAACGCGGTCCTTGGTCTGAGTGAGCGCGCTCGTCAAACCATCGCGCAGAGCGAGCCACTTGCTCTTCGAGAACCCGCTCTCGTCCTGCATGCTGCTCGATTTATCGATCACCAACAGGATATTCACGATTGGGGGAACAGCCGTGAGCTTGCTTGCTCCGCAGTTCCCCTCACCTGCATCACTGCTCGAGCCGGCTTGACCGGCGCCGTCTCCCAAGTCGAAGGACGGCTTGCCGCCGCTGCCTCCGTTGCCCTCGCCGGCAACGGAAGAGCTACCGGCGATGGCGTCGATCACCGATTCCGGCGGCCCCGAGCAGGCCCCCAGCGTGAGGGCGACGGTGACCGTGAGACAGCTGGCCAGTTGCCAATGCTTTTTGTTGAAGTGACGTCGCATCAGGGTCGGCTCCACTCGTGATCGCTCAGGGCGTGAAGAAGCGACAGATGCCCGAGTTGCAAGGCACGTTGTTGCAGCAAGATCCCGAGGTCACGCAGATCTGACCGTACGACGCACAAGTGGGGCCGGTGCTTCCACCTGAGCCGCCCGCGCTCGTATCGCCGCCATTCGAAGGTGAACCGCCGCTCGGACCACCTGCTGCGCTCGAGCCACCCACGCTGGTTGCGCCGCCCGCACCTCCACCGCCGGCCCCCGCGCCGCCAGAACCAGTGCCGCCCGTACCGCTGTTTGGCGGCGTGCTGCACACACCCGAGATCGAGCCAGGTGCACGCAGACAGCTGCCCCCTGGACAACAATCACCGTCGATCGTGCAGCTATTGCCGGCTGGTACGCATTTCGGTCCAGTGCCCACGTTCGAGCAAGTCAATTTGCCCGAAGCATCAGGCGTGCACGGCACGTTGTTGCAGCAATCGGCCGCCGACGCGCAGCTTTCGCCCGCCTCGCGACAAGCCCCGATGCCGTAGCAGCGAGGAACGCCCAGCGCGTCGAGCGCGCAGGAGCCCTTGGCGCCGAGATCACCGCAGCAGTCGGCACGCGCCGAAGAGATGCTGCATGCATAGTCCTTGAAGTGGCAGACGTTGCCCTCGGGGTTACACGCCTTCGGGTTGCGGCAGATCCCGACGTGCAAACCGTCGGGGATCTGACAGGTGACGTGGCCCGCGCCCGGCAGCCCCGAGTTCGGATCGCCGCCGCAGCAATCCGTGTCTTTCGTGCACAGATCGCCGGTCACGTGACAGCCGCTCGCGGGCTGACAAACGTTCACCCCGGAAGCTCCGTGGGGCGCACACAAGCGGCTGCAGCAATCACCGCAGCCGTTGCATACCGTGCCATCGACACCCTTGCAGAAGCTCGAGCCCGAAGGCGGCGCCGCACAGGTCCCGACCGAAGCGCCACTCGCTATCGTGCATTGCCCGGAGCAACAGTCGGGATCTTTGGAGCAAATGTCGCCGGTCTGAATGCACCAGGAAACAGCCAATTGGCACGTGCCGTTGGTGCAAGTCTGCGAGCAGCAATCCGCGCCCGTTTGGCATTGATTGCCCGAGGTCTTGCAGCTGGTGTTGAGCGGAACGCACTTGCCAGAGGTGCAATTGCCGCCGCAACACTGGGCGGACGACGAGCACGCGCCTTGATCCGAGACGCAAGTCGTGCCCGAACACGAGTTATTGACGCAGCTCAAGCTGCAGCACTCGGTCGCCGTCTGACAAGACGCGCCGGTACCGCCGCAGGTCGCGAGTGACGATTCGCAGCGATTCGTCGCGGGGTTACAGATCTTGGAGCAACATTGCCCGCTGTCCGTACAGAGCTCGTCGTAGGCTTTGCACAGAGCGCCCGAGCCGCCGCCGCTGTTTGCTCCGGCGCCCGAACCATCGCCAGCGGTGCCGCTTCCGCCGCTCGAATTCGTGCTGCCCGCGGCGTTGGTGTCTCCGGCGTCGCTCGTGTCAGCGCCGCTCGCGCCGGCGTCGTTGCCCACGCCGTGGCCTGCGCCCCCCGCATGCGTGCCAGCCGCAGGCTTGCCAGAACCCGAACCACTCTGACCCTGTGGCGAACCACCGGAGCCCGCGTTGGCACCATCAGCGAGAGAGCTGGAGCCACACGCTTGGGCGATGAGGCCGAAGAGCGCGAGCGAAAAGAGCAGTGGAGCAGATTTGAAACGCACGACTGAAACCTCCATGCCCAGTGTCTTCGACACTTGGGCGTGAGCTCGCCTGAATGGACCGCCGACTGGCAGTAGCGTCACTTCTTCCGAATTCTTGAGCCTCGGGCGCCCGACACGTCCGGTGACCGCGCACCTTGACCAACCTGAGTGGGAAACGGACCCCGCAATTTCTGATTGATTCGCACCGGCCCCTCAAAAAAGTCGAACGCTGCAGCTCAGGGTGAAAATCTGTTGCGCAATTGACATTCGCGCGGCGATCGCGTCAGCCCCGGGCATCTTTGGCACGGGGCTCGACCTGGAAGCCTCGTGACGAGGCCGGAGTGGGGGTTTGGGCAAGCGGGCCCGGCGCTCGCGATACGTCGCGTAGCTCAGATGACGTCTCGCGCGGGTGCGCAGGTTCCATGCCATCACCGTGTTAGGCTGTGGCAAAAAACAGCGGACGCGCGTTGACACCCGACCGACGCTCGCGTGCTCCTATCGATGCCCAAACCTCACAAGCCCAAATTCAGCCTTGCGCCCGTGGAGTATCGCGAACACAGCATCGCCGGCCGTGGGGTTTTCGCGAAGCGCCGCTTCAAACCGGGCGACGTGATCGTGCCCTATGCCCCCAAACAGCTCCGACTCGATGTCGCCGATCCGGAAGCAACGCTGGCGGCCCAAAGCAAGTTGACGCTACTTTCGGAGCAGTGGACCGTGATTGTCCCGGACACGAGCGTGCCCGGGGGCTGGCTCTGCAACCACAGCTGCAACCCCAACGCGGCGATCTATTCCGATCGCGAAGGACGTATTCAGTGCACGCGGGCCATCATGCCCGGTGAAGAAGTCACCATCTTCTACGGTTGGGTGACCCAGAACGAGCCCGAACGGGATCCGTGCCTATGCGGCTCGACTCGCTGCCGCGGCTTCATCAACTTCGATCTGAGCAATCGTGATGCCGAAGTGTTCGAGGACGACTCCGCAGAGGGGCAAGCAGTTCGCTCGCGAATCGACGAATATATCGAATTTTTGGCCTCGATCGACCAGGAGCAAGTCGCGGAGACGATTTCGCGCACGCTCGCTACCCTGCGCGACCGCTGAACTCACTGTTCGCGCTGGGGCTCGGCTCGCGCGCGATGAACGAATCGACGCGGTGTGCGCCACGAAGCGCGCGCACCCGTCGGACAATCAAAGATGACAAATGAGTCATCATCGTCACCGGGGGTTGGCGACTCAACGCGGTGATGGGAAAGTGCGCGCCTCCTCCTAGACCGATCGACGAAACATGAAGCTGATGCACTCTGGCTCGCTCGTTTTCACTGCGGTGGTTCTGACTCCCCTCCTCGCGCTCGCAGCATGCGGCAACGGGACTCCGCCAGGCAACGGCTCGGGAACTCCTGGGGGCAGCCCGGGGCTCGCTGGCGCTGGCGCTGGCGGCGCGAGCGGCGTCAGTGGCCAAGCCCAAACGAGCGGTGGAACGAGCTCGACCGCGGGCAATGGAACAGGATCCGCGGCGGGCTCTGGGACCACGACTGCGGGTGCGGCCGGCGCTGGCGTGCCGTCGAACGGCGGAGCAGGTGGCGGAACGGCCGGCAGCAGCGGCGCGAATGCTTCGGGCGGCGATGCCGGTGGCGGAACGGTGATCGGCACCTGCCCCTACATGGCCCCGCAGGATCCGGCGACCTTGCCTGCGAATTGGACCCGCAGCGAGGTGACCGTGTTCAACGAAAACGGCGGCTGGACTTGGTATAACGATGAGCGCGTCGTGGTCGATGCTGCGGCCGGCAAGATCGTCGTGAGCAGCGCGGCGTCGAGCGCGTCGAGCCAGACCTCGAACACCAATATCGACGTCGTGATTCACGACTTGGCGACCAAGAAGAACACCAAGAAATCACTCGGGAACCTGAGCTATTCCGACGACCACAACAATGGCGCAATCGTGGTCAAAGCTCCGAATGAGTACTTCGTGGCGTATGCCCACCACAACAAAGAGTGCAACTCTTACTGGGCGAACTACTCCGGCGGGATGTGGAGCAGCACCGTGACCCGCAGCTGGACCAGTCAGGGTTGCCCTTGGGGGAGCAGCAACGTCACGTACAACAACGTTTGGAAGCTGAGCTCGGAGAACAAGCTCTACAACCTGGTTCGCTCGGTCGAAACCAGCCCAACCTTCCTCGTCTCCGAAGACAACGGAACGACCTGGACCTTCGGCGGTCGCCTGACCTCGAGCCCGCAGGTCGGCTACAACGCGGGTTACTACAAATATTGGGGCAACGGCGTCGATCGGATCGACTTCTTCGCCACCGAATCACACCCGCGAGACTCGGACACCAGCCTCTATCACGGCTACATGAAGGGCGGGAAGGTGTACGACTCGTTCGACAAGGAGATCGACGCCAATCTGTTCGATAGCAACGCGGCTCAGATCAAGGAGTACACGCGGGTGTTTCAAGCAGGGAGCATGCTCGGCGGCGTCACGCTTCACCGTCTGTGGAACTTCGACGTCGCTCGCTACTCGGACGGGACGATCGGCGTCCTTTGGCAGGGGCGCGAAAATCAGTGTTCGGACAAGAACAACTGCACCCCGGGTCACCACGTGGCCTACTCGCGCTTCGACGGCAAGGAATGGAAATCCACGCGTCTCGTCAAGGGCGGGCGCACGCTCTACCGCAACAAGAGCGACTGGTGGGAAGAAGACTATCTCGGTGGCGCTGCGCTCGATCCAGACGACCCGCACGTGATCTACGTCTCGACCAACATCGATCCGCGCGACGACAAGAAGGAGTATCCCGTCAACGAGATCTGGAAGGGCGTCACCTGCGACGATGGAACCACCTTCGTCTGGACGCCCATGACGATGAACTCGAAGAACGAGAACCTTCGCCCAGTCGTACCGAAATGGGATGCGCAAAATAGCGCCCTCTTGTGGTTCCGTGGCAACTACCAGACAGCGCAAACCTACAGCGCCGAAGTCGTCGGCATCGTCGCCAAGAGGTAGGCAACGTCAGGGCGGGTCGGAGACGAGTGCGCGCGCGAGTCGTGCTCTGAGAAATTCGGGAAGAGAATCACCATGCGTGCGTATCTCGCAGCATGAAATCTCTGCTGGTGGTTTTGGGATTGCTGGGTGCGTTGTTGGCGATGCCTGCACGCGCCGAAGCAAAAGGGATCCTGATTTACAATACGGGCGACCAAACGTTTGCGACGGGCCCACTGCCGGCGCCCTATGACAAGGACCCCGAGCTCGCAGGCTTCCAGGCCGGCTATCTGTGCCAGGTCCAGGGCGTTTTCTGGTCGTACTTCTCGGTCAGCGAGTGCAAGCCGGTTGCATTTCAAGGCGACAGGTACGTCGAAGGGCCGGAGCTCACCCAAGCGCTCACTGCCAAGTATGGCGAAGCCGACATGCAGCGCGGGATCTGGGGCCGCTTCGGCTGGATGCTGTTCGCGCTGGCGGCCGTCGCCGGCGTGCTCATTTGGCTGAAATCACTCATCACCGGGAAGGGTGACGACGACGAGGACGACGAGGTGCAACCCAGCGACGCTTCGTGAACGCCCCCCGCAGTTTGCTTCCCGCGCGCGCTCAGCGCGCGGAAAGCGTGAACGTCAGCAAACGCCGTGTCGATAGACCAAGCCCACGGTCAAACCGACCAGCGCACCGAAGGCGTGTGCGGCGGGCAAGAGCAGCACACCGACGCCGAGGTCGTGGGCCAAGATCGCGCGCCCGACCTGGAATTCATAAGCGACTTTGCCGGCCAACAGACACAGGCAAAAGCCACCTACGAGCTGCAGCGTGCGCCTGCCGAGCAACCGAGTCAACCAAGGGCCTAGCCCAGGCGCGTTCGCTTCGTTGGTTACGAAACCGCGCAGCAAGATCAACTCGAGTACGAGCGCGGTGTCGATGCCGGACAGGCCGCGATACTCGCCAAGCTTTGGACACGTGAGGTCGAGCGCCAGCAACAGCAATGGCGCACCGAGCAACAACGTTGCCGCCAGCGCTCGGCGCGACTCCGCTTCTACCAGCGCCGCCCAAACCACGAAGGCCAGCCAATCCCCCCAAAAGTGCGCACTCCCGTAGTGCACGAAATGAGCCGTCCAAAGTCGCCACCATTGTCCGCGGTGCATGCCCTCAGCGGTGAATGCGAGTAGAGGTTGCGCGGGCAGCGCGTTCGCCACCAAGCCGACAGCCGACGCGACGAGCGCCAGCCACGGCCAGCGACTCGACGTGAAAGCAATTCGAGCGCCCTGCCCGCGACGATTCACGCGGCCTCCGAAGTGCGACGGCGACGCGCCCCGAGCGTGAACAGAGACCCGAATAAAAGCAGTAAGGTCGAGGGATCGAGCGCGCCGCCGTACTGCGTGCTGCTGTCGCCCGAATACGAGCCTGAACCGTTGTTTGGCGCGCTCGCGCCCGTATTCGGCGTGGCTGGCGAGCCCGAGCCGGTACTCACTGGCACCGTGCTGCCATTCGACGCGGAGCCGTTGGTTTGAGCGGCGTGTTCGGCATCACTCCGCGCTTGGTTGTTGCGCGCGATACCTTGATCGGTAAACCCCTGGTCGTCGAGCACGAGCATCGAGGTCTCACTCGTGACGAGCTGATAGTCGACGCCTAGCTTTTGGACTCGGGCATTCGCTTCCGCTTGCGGAATCAAGCCGAGGAGCGCCTGTTTTTGGATGGCGTGAATCGAATCGAGCGCCCACAAGCGCTCGAGCTCGGGGCTACCCTCGTCCACGTCCGGGAAGGTGACCCGTGCGGAATAGGTCTTGTCCTGGTTGCTGATCCGCGAATGCAACTGCACGTCAGCCGCGCCACCCGTGGCGTAACGCCCGAAGACGACCAGTTGCTGACCGCGGTAAACCTTGCCGATGTCGAAATCGGTGCTGTCGGTCACTTGCACACCGCTCAGTTCCAGCCGCGCGTCGTGTAGACTCTCGTGGGTGAGCTTGCTCTTGGCGAGTTGCACCTGGCCAATCAGATCATCCCGATTCGAAATCGGCGCGTAGAAGCCACCGCTGCTCCCGGTGGTCACCTCCAT
>Ga0164309_10000154_pt1 | contig 41653 bp, 29 predicted proteins | sample Whisoiple_247_MG_FD_109984 | JGI IMG/M metagenome (GOLD analysis project Ga0164309, IMG submission 109984) | Soil microbial communities amended with fresh organic matter from upstate New York, USA - Whitman soil sample_247_MG | ecosystem: Environmental > Terrestrial > Soil > Unclassified >... | reverse complement strand
GCCCTCACTCTATTTCCCGACGCCGGGCGGCACACTGGCCGGTGAAAGCTTGCCAGGAAAGATGACCTGGGCGCGCGCGTACATCCGCGCGGGCGAGCTCTGGATGGACATCGGGCGCGGCGAGGTCGTGAAGCTTCCGCCCAACGTGCGCGATCAGTGGTGGGAGGGCACGACGCGTCAGTGGCCGTTCATGGCCGCCGACATGGGCATCTCGCGCGATACGTTGATGGCGCACTATTTGTCGAATCACGTGGCCGTCGCGTACGGCGACATTTTCGAGGAAATGGTAGCCCTCTCGCAGGAGCTCGGTTTCAAAATTCGCATCCTCGGGAAAGCGGCCTGAGTCGTGGGCGACGCGTCCGCTGCCTATTTCCTGGGTGTTGACGTCGGCACGGGCAGCGCTCGCGCCGCGGTTTTCGACGACTCGGGAGTGATGCTCGGCAATCACTCCGAGAGCATCACCAACTTTCGCCCTGCGGAGGACTTCGTCGAGCAATCATCGGACGATATCTGGCGCGCGTGTGGAGTAGCAATCCGAGGCGCGTTGGCGACGGCTGGCTTGCGCGCAGACCGGATCGCGGGCTTGGCGTTCGATGCAACCTGCTCGCTCGTCGCCTTGGACGGCGACGACGCTCCGGTCACGGTCAGCCCCAGCGGGCGGAACGAGCAAAACGTGATCGTCTGGATGGACCACCGCGCCATCGCACAAGCCGAAGCGATCAACCTGACGAAACACGAGGTCCTGCGCTACGTGGGCGGCAGCATCTCGCCCGAGATGGAAACGCCCAAGCTGCTGTGGCTCAAGCAACATTTGCCCGAATCCTTCGCTAGGACAGCGCTCGTCTTGGATTTGCCTGATTTTCTCAGCTATCGCGCGACAGGCAATGATTGTCGTTCGCATTGCACGACGGTCTGTAAGTGGACGTATCTGGGTCACGAAAACGGCGGACGCGGCGCGTGGTCGCGCTCGTACTTCGAGCAGATCGGCCTCGCTGAGCTGCTCGCTGACGATGCGCGGCGCATCGGCAGTGAGGTGCGCCCGCTCGGCGAACGCGTCGGCGTGCTCAGCGAACGCTCGGCGAACGAGCTCGGGCTAATCGCGGGTATCCCCGTCGGAGTATCCGTGATCGACGCCCACGCAGGCGGCATCGGTTTGCTGGGGGGCGTGCTGCCTGGCGATACACTCGACGAAAACGGCTTCGAGAAGCGATTGGCGTTGATCGGCGGAACGTCGAGTTGCCACATGGCAGTCTCCAAAGAAGCGCGCTGGGTGAACGGCGTGTGGGGCCCCTACTATTCGGCGATGATTCCTGGGATGTGGCTCACCGAAGGCGGGCAATCCGCTACTGGCGCGTTGATCGACCACGTGCTGCAGTCGCACGCCCGCTACGCGGAAATCGCCGAGCTTGCCGCTGCTCGCTCGATTAGCGTGTACGCGCTGTTGAACGAGCGGCTGGGCGAGCTCGCCGGCTCGAGCGCAACCCCGGGCACGCTCACGCGCGATTTACACGTGCTGCCCGATCATCATGGCAATCGTTCTCCGCGCGCAAACCCCACGCTGCGGGGAATGATCTCTGGGCTCAAATTGAGCGCAACCGTGGATACTTTGGCGCTCGAGTACCTGGCGACCGTCCAAGCCATCGCCCACGGCACACGGCACATCATCGACACGATGAACGCGCACGGCTACCGCATCGACACCGTGATCGCCACCGGCGGTGACAGCAAGAACCCCGTCTTCCTACGCGAACACGCGGACGCGACCGGAGCCCGCATCTTGCTCCCAAAGGAGCCCGAAGCAGTGCTGCTCGGCTCAGCCATGCTCGCCGCGTGCGCCAGTGGCCACTTCGCGAGCGTAGTCGAGGCCATGACGAAGATGTCCGCGGTCTCGAGCGTGATCACGCCAAACGCCGCGGCGCGAGCCTTTCATGACAAGAAGCAACGCGTGTTCTTGCGCATGCACGACGATCAGCTCGCCTATCGACGAGAAATGGCCTGACCGCGTCTTCTTCACACTCGCATGAACAGCCTAGCAATTTCAGCAGGTTAGCCCGAGAGAGCGAACCAATCACCCACCAGGGTGAAGCTCGGAACGACGAACGGCTCGCGGCGAATGTGGCGGAGGGCAGGCGCGTTTCGGGAGCGCGCTGCGGCGTGAAGCCACGCCGAAACATGGGCCTCACTACGTTCTGGCGAATTGTCTGGAGTGCAATTCGTGAAACGTGCGCCTGCCCCTTCGCTTGCTCGAAGTCCTTCCGTCCAATTCGTCGCGTGTCCCGCACAGCACGTATTATCGTGGATGGCGTTGGTCACACTGTTGCTTTTCGCATGCAGCGACCGCGGTCCAACGGGCGATTCGAGCGCCATATTTCTATCGCCCAGCAGCGACGCGTACAGGCTCGCCAATGAGGAGGAGCGTCATGGTTACGAATACCGCATCCGTGCCATCGATTCTGGAAAGTGGTCGGCGGTGCATCCGCAAATGCAACTCGACGCTCGCTTCGAAGTCGGCCGAGTCGCGCTCACCGGCCCACGCTCCGCCCGTGCACCAGCCGAGCCCGTGAATTTGGCCGCACGAGCGTGGGGCTGCCCGAACTCGTTAGCCGCGCTGCCACCGACGGTGCCCGAGCCGAGCGAGCTCCACCCCGGCGCACTCGAGTATCGCCACGCCAATATCGACGAATGGTACTTACCTGGCCCCGCAGGACTCGAACAAGGATTCACGATTCAGGCCCTGCCCGGCTGCGCGGCGCGCGGGGAACCCCTTCAAATTCGCTTGGTATTGGGCGGCGAGGCAATCACCGCAACGAGCGCTGCGAACGGTGAGGCGTCGCTCAACGCACCGGGAAGCCGAACCATCCACTATGGGCAAGCCTTCGCCCAAGACGCGCGGGGCAAAGAGCTGCCGGTGCGCATTCGTACCGACTCGGGCCTGGCGCTCGAGCTCGACGTGAGCGGAGCGCAACTTCCGATTGCGATCGATCCGTTGGCTTGGGTGGAAGTAGCGAGAGTTGCTGCCCAAGATGGCAGTGCCGGCGATTACTTCGGCAAAGCCATCGCGGCCTCTGGGGACACCTTGCTCGTGGGCGCATATGGAGACGATGATCGAGGTACCGATTCGGGGTCGGCCTACGTCTTCGTGAGAACGGGGGGTGCTTGGAGTTTACAGCAAAAGCTGACCGTCACTGACGGTGCCGCTGGCGATGCTTTTGGCTACTCGGTTGCGCTGAGCGGTGAAACCGCGGTCGTCGGAGCCTACTTGGCCGATGGCGCGGCGGCTGATTCAGGAGCTGCGTACGTCTTCACTCGCAGCGGGAGTACTTGGACGCAGCAAGCAAAGCTGATTGCTGCCGACGCTGCTGCGGGCGATCATCTGGCGACGTCGCTGGCCATTTCTGGACAGACCGTGGTGCTTGGGGCACCGCTGAAAAGAGCTGAAACTGGGGGCGAAGCGGGCGCGGCCTATGTGTTCAGTCGAAATGGCTCCGTTTGGTCGCAACAAGCCAAATTCACGCCAACCAACAACGCCGGCGATCACAACGGAACGGCTGTCGCGATCTCCGGCAATCAGCTGGCAGTCGGGACGGCTCGCCCGAACGGCTACCTCGTCAGCTTCTATTCCTTCAACGGCAATAGTTGGAGCGCGGCGGGCAACGTGAGCTCGAACAACGCGAACTTTGCTTACTACGGCTCGGTATTGGCAATGTCTGCGACGTACACGGTGATCGGCAGTTATGCCCATCCGCTCGGACCGTCGGGCGTCAACGGCACGGTGCTCGTGATTTCGAATGCCACGCACAGCCAGCAATACTCGCTCCGCGCCAATGATGGCTCAGTGAACGATCTATTTGGGCGCTCCGTCGCGATCTCCGACGGCAACGTGATCCTCGTGGGCAGCCCGCAAGACGACGATCTGGGCGACGATTCTGGCTCGGCGTTCGCGTTCGGTTTCAACGGCAACGCCTGGACGCAGCAGCAGAAGCTCTTGGCAAGTGACGGAAAGACCAAAGACGGCTTCGGCTCGTCAGTGGCGATCACCGCGAGCGCAGCGTTCAGCGGCGCGTGGCAGGGCAGCAGTCCGCTCGGCTCGGGCTTCGTGTCCGTCGAGGCGCTCGGCCAGACGGGGGCCGCTTGCACGCAAAGCAACGAATGCCAGAGTGGTTTCTGTGTCGAGGGCGTCTGCTGTGCGAGTGCGTGCAACGGCGTCTGCCAGAGCTGCTTGCAAAAGAACAAAGCCAGTAATGGCGGCGTCGATGGCGTCTGCGGAAGCGTCAAGCTCGACACCGATCCGCGCGATAGTTGTCTCGATTCGGGCGCAGACAGCTGCGGGACCACCGGTCTGTGCGACGGAAAGGGAGCCTGCTCTGTACGTGCGCCGGGCTCTAGTTGCACCTTCCCGGCGTGCGCTGGGCCAACCAGCTCGACCCTGAGCAGTGCGTGCAATGGCAGCGGCGAGTGCAAACCCACGGCGACCGTCCCCTGCCAGCTTGGCTATGCGTGTGTACTCGGGAATTGTCGATCGGGGTGCTTCGCAGACACAGACTGCGACGGCAGCCTCGGCTTCATTTGCACCGAAGAGCATGTGTGCAAACAACCCAAAGGCGCGGCGTGCACCAACGACGTGAATTGTTCGACGGGCACCTGCCAGTACGGGCACTGCTGCCTGGCAGACCGCGAAGGCGTCTGCCCCAAACCGCTCGGAACCCAATGTATTCTCGGGAGCGAGTGCGCCTCGAGCATGTGCACCGATGGCGTGTGTTGTTCATCGCCAGCATGCAACTTCTGTCAATCTTGTTCGATAGCAGGGAGCCAAGGCAACTGCGGACCGCTGGCGACCGCGCCGCCGGATACTCCGGGACAAGCCGTGTGCGCTGCGGGCGGTCGTGACAGCACAGGAGGCGACGGCGGCAACGCTGGCACCGGCACGGCGCAAGGTGTCGGAGGCACCGCGGGACAACCGATTTCGGTCGGAGGCAGCGGAAGCGAACGAGCGGCGGGGGGCGACGGAGGGGCACAAGCTGCTGGCATCGGCGGGGACACGGCAGGCCGCGGCGGTTCGGTATCGGATCGAGGTGGCATGTCCGCTCGCGGTGGCGAAGCCACTACAGCCGCGAGCGGCAACGGTGCATCGACGTTCGGCGGTGGTGCGGCGAACACGAGCGCTTCAGCGGGCCTGACGGGCACCGGCGGTGGCCAATTCACGGTCGAATGCAGCACCGACGCGGACTGCAGTGCTGCCTTGTCGTGCGACCCAGCGAACCACGTTTGTCGAGACCAACTCGTCACAGCTTGTGGCTGTCGAGTCGCGGGCTCGCGTGCATCCAGCCAGTCGTGGATTGGGCTTGCGGCGCTCGCGGTCTGCGGAGCAGCGGCGCGACGCAGGGGCCGAAATCACCGAGGAGGTGGCTCACGCAAGAGTGGGTCGAGTGCACCCCGTCGGTCTAGCTTTGCGATGTCATCGTAGCCACCGACCGATGCGCCGTTGATGAAGATCTGGGGCACTGTGCGGGATCCGGTCTGATTGAGCAGTCGCTCGCGCGCGGCGGGATCGTCCGAAACGTCGACCTCCCGAAAGGGAACGCCTTTGGCCTTGAGTAGCATGGCTGCGCGCACGCAATAGGGACAATAAGGCGTCCGGTACATCACGACTTCAGCGAGCATGGCAAGTGACAGCATGGCCACTTGCCAGCGCTTTTCAAGGGCCCCTTCGGCCCGCCTGCCGAAGCAGCACTCCGGCCTCACTGCGCCGCGTGTGCACCCTCGGTGCCCAGAAGCTCGGGTTCTTCAACCTCGACCCCGGATTGCACACGGGCTCCCTCGCCGCGGTGATCCTTGGCGATCAGCACGTACACCGAAGGAATGACGAATAGCGTGAACAGCGTGCCGATACTCATGCCACCAACCAGCACGATGCCGATCGAGTTACGAGCCACGGCGCCGGCACCAGTTACCAGAGTGAGCGGAAAGTGCCCGGCCACGGTGGCCACGGTCGTCATCAAGATCGGCCGCAAGCGAGTAATGGCTGCCTCGTGCACCGCCTCCACTTTGCTCAAGCCCAAGGCCTGCTGCGAATTGGCAAATTCAACGATCAAGATGCCATTTTTCGCCACCAAACCGACGAGCGTGACCAAGCCGACTTGCGAGTAGATGTTGAGGGTGGTCGTCCAACCTTCAGTCAACTTGAAATGCATTCCGGGCGGTCCCGAGAACTTCAGGAAGGTGAAGATCATCGCCCCGAACATCGCTAGAGGAACGGAACCAGCCAAAATCACCAGCGGATCACGAAACGAGTTGAACTGCGCGGCCAACACCAAAAAGATTAGGAGCAACGCCAAGCCCATCGCCGGCAAGAACTTACCGCCCTCCTGACGGAGTTGACGCGACTCACCTGTGTAGTCGTAGCGATAGCCGGCGGGTAAGATCTTCTTCGACTCGTCCTCCAGCACCTTCAGCCCGGCGTCCAAGCCGCGGATCGCGACGCCCGAGAGCTTGACCGAATTCAGCTGCTGGAAGCGATTGAGCGTGCGCGGTTCGACGCCGATCTGCAAGGAGGCGACCGCGCTGAGCGGCATCAACTCACTCCCGGCACCGCGAATGTAGATGTCTTTCAGTTGATCGGCGTTGAGGCGACCTGCTCGCTCGATCTGCGGGATTACCTTGTAGGCTCGACCGTCGATATTGAAGCGGTTCACGAAGTTGCCGCCGACCGCAGCAGCCAAATCAGCGCCGACCTGCTGCATGCTGAGCCCCATCGACGAGACCTTGTCACGATCGATGACGATTGCCGCGTTTTGCTGATCGATGCGTACGTCGACCACGGGCGGGAACGCGAACATGCCGCTCTTGGCCGCCGTTTGCTGCAACTGATCCGCGAAGCGCAGGATCTCCTCGTGGGGCGCGGTCGAGGCGATCAAAAACTCGACCGGGAAGAACCCAGCGCTCGGCAGAGCCGAGGGCAAGAACACGGGCGCTCGCACACCGGTAACGACACCGAGCTTGGCGTTCACCTCTTCCTGGATCGGGAAGATGCTGCGCTTGCGATCTTCCCAAGACTTGGTGAGCATGCCGCCGAAACCGGCGTTGGCGAAGGTAATTTGAAAGCTATTCGCGAACTCCGGGGTGGTCTCGAAGATCTTCTCGACCTGTTCCGAATAGGTGCTCACCTGCTCCAAGGTGGCGTTGGCCGGAACGTCTAGGGCACCGAAGACCACGCCCTGGTCCTCATTCGGTGCAAGTTCCGCCGGTGAGAACATGTACATCGGCACCAGGACCAAGGCGAGCGTGGCCCAAACGGCGTACACGAGCCCGCGATTCTCGAGCGTCACCGAGAGCATGCGGCCGTATGCATTCTTGATGGCGTTGAAGCCACTGTCGATCTTGTGCACCAGCCAGCCGTGATTTTGCTCCGACTTGAGCAGGCGCGACGCCATCATCGGCGAAAGCGTGAGGGCAACCACGCCGGAAATGAATACCGCGCCGGCCAGAGTGAACGCGAACTCGCGGAACAGCGCGCCGGTCAGGCCACCTTGGAAACCAATCGGCGCGTACACGGCGGCCAAAGTGATCGTCATCGAGATGATCGGGCCGACCAGCTCGCGGGCGCCGATAATCGAAGCGTCCATTGGCGATTTGCCCTCGCGGATGTGACGCTCGACGTTTTCCACGACCACGATCGCATCGTCGACGACCAAACCTACCGCCAGCACGATCGCGAGCAACGTCAGCAAGTTCAACGTGAAGCCGAACACTTGCATCAAGAAGATCGCGCCAATCAGCGACACCGGGATCGAGACCAGGGGCACCAGCACGGTGCGCAGCGACCCGAGGAACAAGAAGATCACGATGATGACGATGCCGATCGTCTCGAGCAACGTATGTTGAACGTCATTGATCGCGCTATTGATGTACTTCGTGGAGTCGAAGGCGATGTTCGCTTGCATGCCCGACGGCAGCTCGGCCTTCAAGGTAGCCATCTCCTGCTTGACCTTCGCGATCACGTCCAAGGAGTTCGCGTTCGGCAGCACCCAGATGCCCATGAACACGGACTTTTTGCCGGACATGCGCACGTCCTGCTCGTAGGTGTCGGCGCCGAGTTCGACGTCGGCGACGTCCGCCAGGCGAACCAACGAGCCATTTTGCGCGCGAATGACCAGCTTCTTGAACTCGTCGACCGACTTCAAGTCGGTGGCTGCGGTGATGTTGACCTGCACCAACGCGCCCTTGGTCTGTCCCACCGCCGCGAGGTAGTTGTTGGCGCCCAATGCTTGGCTGACTTGCGCCGGACTGACGTTGAGCGCCGCCATGCGCTCCGGCTTCAGCCAGGCACGAATGGCGAACGTGCGACCCCCGAGAATGTCGGCTCGCTGCACGCCAGCGATCGCCGATAGCCGCGGTTGCACGATCCGAATCAGGTAGTCGGTGACCTGGTTTTCAGCCAAGATCGTCGAGCCGAATGCCATGTACATCGAGGCGATTTGCGCGTCCGACGGCTGAATGCTGATCGCCGGAACTTGCGCCTCGGGCGGCAAATCGGCGCGCACTTGGTCGACGCGTGCGCTGATGTCCGCCAACGCGCTCGAAGCATTGAAATTGAGCTTCAGGCGCACGTTGATCGTGGACAACCCCTGCACGCTCTGAGACTCGATGTAGTCGATACCGTCGGCCGCTGCGATCACGCGCTCCAGCGGCGTGGTGATGAAACCACGCACGAGTTCGGCGTTGGCACCGACGTACACGGTGGTAACGCTGATCGACGCGCTTTCGAGCTTCGGGTACTGCCGCACGTTCAAAGTGCGAACGGCCTGAACACCCGCGATGATGATGATCAGATTGACGACAATCGCCAGAACCGGCCGGCGTAGAAATAGATCGGTGAACCGCATTTCAGTGGTTTTCCGGCTTGGGGTCTAGCTGGGGCTCGGTCTTGACCGTGTTGTCGACCACGATTGGCGAGTTGTTCCGCAGCTTGAAAGCTCCAGCAGTGACCAACTCTTGCCCGTCACCCACGCCATCGAGAACGGCCACGTAGTCCCCTCGCGCTTGACCCAAGCGCACGAATTGCTGGCGAGCATTCTTGATGGGCTTGCCGCTGGGCGAGGTCCGAGCGCCAGGGGCGTCGGGCTTTTTGTCCTCCACCACGAACACCGAATCCCCGAACGAAGCATGGACAACCGCGGTCAACGGGACGGTCACGACCTCGCCTTGGTCCGGCAGCAACACGGTCACGTTGGCGAACATCCCGGGGCTCAGCGTGTCGCCCGGATTGGGAACCGTTGCGCGCAGCTTGATCATGCGCGTCGCGCTGTCGATCGTCGGATCGACGGCAGCGATCACGCCGTCCCGCGGGGCATCCGAATTCCCCTCGATCTGAATCTTGACCGGCATACCCACGACAATCGTGCCGAGCTTCTGCTGCGGCAGTGAAAAGTCCACGTACACAGCCCCGATGGCCTGCAGCACCGTGAGCGTGGTGCCGGGGTTTAGGTACTGACCCACGTTCACGGCACGGATACCGAGGCGGCCGCTGAATGGCGCGCGCACAATCTTGCGCGCGATTTGAGCCTGAATCGTCTGCGCCTCGGTCTCGGAGCTCTTGACCTGAGCCTCGTCCGAGTCGAGCTGAATTTGCGTCGTGAGCTGATCTTTCATCAACGCACGCGAGCGATTCACGTTCACGAGCGCCAGATTGCGGCGAACGTTCGTGGAGGCGAGCTGCGCGCGCTCGACGCTCGTGTCGAGCTCGACCAACACCTGACCTTGCTTGACCACGGCGCCGGACTCGAAGCTAATCTTCGAAACTACGCCCGGCGCGTCGTTGCTCAGCGCTACGCCCTTGACTGGTGCGATGGTACCGACCGCCGTCAACTCGCTCTGCCAAGCTTGCTTCTTCGACATGCCCGAGCTCACCGACTCCGGCGGCGGGCCCGACTCCTCGAACTTCTTGCCCATGGCCATGAGCGAAGAGATCTGTGAGAACTTGATGAAGCCGAGCGTGCCGACGAGGGCGAGCAGGCCGACGATGACGAACAGGATCTTGAGGGCCTTGCGAGGCTTTCGAGGGGCTTTGGTGGTCACGGTGGTCACGGTGGATACTCGGGGCTGTGCATGAGGTGAAAACCCCTCGACCGCAATTGGCCCCAGCGCAATCCGCGTCCGATTTAGGGAGGATTTAGGACTCAACCGCCACAACGGCCCCGAACAGTTGCCTTAACTAAGTAAACCTTGCTTCGGAAACGCCGCCGAAAAGCGCAACGCGAAACGCTCACGTCATTGCAAGTCCGATGCGGGGGAACGGCGCCGCAGGATTGCCTCGGTCGCGTCACTCCTTCGCGCGTCGATCATCGCATTCTGGGACGTTCCTTCGGTGCCGGAAGGTTCTTCGCGTATCCTGCGCCGGCGCTCGGCACACCTCTGAGATGTTGCCAATGCTGGTTGCCTGGCAAGACTCGGCGAGCAGCGTCTTGCACACGAGACAGCGACACACTAAAAAGCGACGGGTGGCGCGATCCGAAGGCGAATCATGAGATATTGGCAGGTGCTGCTGGCGGTAGTGACGCTGAGTGTCATCACGTTATCGAGGACTGCGCGCGCCGCGGATGTGCCCCCCTCGGGATTGTGGGACGCGGGCATCATCGTCAATGGCGTACTGATTCCATTTCCCCTGGAGCTCACCGTTTCAGGCAACGACGCGAGCGCCGCATTCTTCAACGGCGACGAGCGCGTTCCTTCGACGACCGGCTCGTATCGGGCTGGCGCGCTGTTGCTCCGCTTCGCGCACTACGCGAGCTCACTTCAAGCGCAATGGAACGACGGCAGGCTGACAGGCGCCTACGGTCGGAGCGGCTCACCCGCCTACGCTTTCCAGGCCAAGCCGCACTCTGCTGCCCCAGCCTCGAACGCCAAAGTTCCCTCGATCGCCGGGCACTGGGAAATCGCGGTGCAAAGTGCAAAGGGCGAGGCGGCATGGCGCTTCTTCGTGCGCCAATCAGGCGCGGAGGTAACCGCCAGCATCCTGCGCGTCGACGGCGACACCGGTGCGCTCTCGGGCCGCTACCAAGACGGGAAATTCGTGCTGAGCCACTTTTCCGGGGCACGCCCGTTGCTGCTCGAGATCACACCCAATGCCGACGGCAGCTTAACGCTCGTACAAAATGGCAAGGCACAGTACAGCGCGCTGAAGAGCAGCCAAGCCCGCGCCAAAAAGCTGCCGTTGCCCGCCGATCCGTCCCGCTGGACGAGCGTCAAAGATCCCAGGGAGCCGCTGCGCTTTGCTGCGCCGGATCTAAACGGAAAAGTCGTAACCGAGGCCGACCCTCGCTTCAAGGGCAAGGTCGTTCTGGTGAACGTCATGGGCAGTTGGTGCCCGAACTGCCACGACGAGGCGCCCTTTCTGGAAGAGCTCTATCGGAGCTACCGGTCGCGTGGGCTGGAGGTCGTCGCGCTGTCCTTCGAAGACGCTGAGCAGCTCAAAGATCCGGCGCGTCTACGCGCGTTCATCGCCGCCTATGGCATCGATTACACCGTTTTGCTCGGGGGCGAGCCGAGCCAGGTGAGCGAGAAACTCCCGCAAGCGTTGAACCTTTCGACTTGGCCAGCGACGTTCTTCGTCGGGCGGTCCGGTTTGGTCCAGGGCACGCACGCCGGATTTGCCGGCAAAGCCACCGGGGCGGCACACGAGGAGCTGAAGGCGGAGCTGCGCGCAACGGTAGAAAAGTTGCTCGCTCAAAAACCGTAGGGCCTCAAGCCGACAGGGCGCGGTGCGCAAACTCGACCAACGCCACCGCAGCCTCGATATCTGCCCGGCGGATCGACACGCTCTCCACATTGATCCCGAGCGGGATCGGGCCGCGTTGCCGACTGGCGATCTCGAGGATCAATTGCTCACAAATGGCGACCGACTCCGCCAGCATATCGCTGGCACGGAGCAGCCGCTGTTCGATCACGGGATCGAACGAAATCCCGAGCCACTTCATGAATCGCAGTGATTTTTCGCTGCCGCAAGGAGTGATCGTGAGCAAGACGGGCGCCGGGAGGAGCTCGCGGCTAGCAGCTTCGCGCGCGAGATCGGTGAGCAGCCTTCCGCTCGCGTTCAGATCATAAACCGCCTGCGAGACGAAGAACGAGCAGCCGAGGGCCTGCTTGTCCAGCATTCGTCGATGCTCATCGCCCTTTTGCGCGTGCCGTTCGGCAATGCCAATCCCACCGAGCAAGAGCCGTCGGCAGCGCTCGGCGTAGAGCTGATACGCACGCCGCAAACCGAGTCGCTCACGCATCTGAGGTGTGTGCGTTGGACTACCGACGAACGTGACCGCAGCGAGCTCGGTTCTAGACTCCGCGTCCGAAAGCCATTCGGCAAATTCGGCTTCCTGGTGGTTGGCCACCGCTCGATAGACGATCAGCTCGTGCCCGGCCCGAGCCACGTGATCGCGCCCATACGCAAATGGGTCGAGCGTCGGCAGAAACGCAAACGGGCGCGGTGACGGGTCGCGGCTCGACTCGTCCTGCAAATCGTAGAGCACGACCCCATCGACCGGCAACGAACGAAGTTGGCTTCGCTGCCGATCGGCGATCTCCGAGATTTTTTCCAGATCGTGCGCGGCACGCGGTGGGGTCAAGCCGTAGGTCAGAATCCCCGAGCGACGCGCGGTTACCTTTTCCCGGAAGCCAGCCATTGCTGCTCGTGACTAGCATCGCTGGCCTCCGACCGCGCGTCCAATTGCCCCAGTTGCCCAATCGCCCAATCGCTAGTGCCCCGGCTGCGCCGGAGCCTTGCCCGGGACAGGCGCCGGACTTACGGTGTCGCTCTTGACGAATCGCAACGTGAAGCGGTCACTCTCGCCGATGGCCGCGTACTTCTCGCGGTCCTTGGCGCCCAGCCGATAGCTGGGGGGTAGCGTCCAGACTCCGTCTGGGTAGTCCTTGGTGTCCTTGGGGTTCGCGTTGATCTCCGACTTTTCGCTGAGCTTGAACCCAGCCGCCTCGAGTTTTTGGATCACCCAGGCTTCCGGCAGGTAGCCTAACTTCGCGCTCTTCTGCGGATCCGCCGCCAGCAAGGCCCGATGATCGACGATGCCCAGCACCCCTTTGGGCTTGAGAGCGTGCTTGAACTCGGCAAGCCACTGGTCAATCGATCCGTCGTTCACCAGATTGTGAAGCTCGCGGATCACCAACACCGCGTCGAGTTTGCCTTCGAGCGGGATGGTCGGGTTCTGCGCGTCGATCGGGATGGGTTCGACTTTCGCGAACAGCTCCGGCGACGTTTCGAGTAGCAGCTTCAAACGATAGCCCGCGACCGAGCGCTCGCCAGCGCTGCCATTCGGATCGTCGCTCGTCACGTACAACTTGCCGCGCTTGGCCAAGGCGGGCGCGAGCAACTCCGTGTACCAGCCGCCGCCCGGCCCGTACTCGAGCACTGTCGACGTCGGCTGCAGCCCGAAAAACTCGAGCGTTTCGCGCGGGTGCCGGAACTTGTCACGCTCGGCATTGCCGGGTTGCCGGTGCGGGCTCGCGAGCACGGCCGTGAGTGCCGCATCGATGGAGGCGTAGGACGTTTCGGCGAGACGTTTGGCAGTCGCATGCAGCTCTGGCGTCCAACGCGCCAGCTCCTTTTGGTGCTCGGCGTCCGCCTTGGCCCGTCCCTTTTGTGCCCGCTCGGCATCGCTCACCACGGGTGCAGCTGAAGTCGCCGTGGGAGGTTGTGCTCCCGAAGCGACGGACACCGCAGTTGCAGACCGCGCGGAGTTCGATGCCGACGCGACGCTCACCGCGGGGGCCTCCTGCGCAGGCTTCGTCGTACAAGCAACCAGCAGCAATGGCACGAGAACGAATGGGGCTCGAAACGTCATACAGAGATGTCTACCATACAAGACCTAAGACCAACAGACCCTCCGAGGTGCGGCTCCTCCCGGGCCAGCTTGCGCCGTTCGCGAGTCTCGTATAATAGACCAAAGCGATGTCCACGCGCGCCCAGAGCACTCTCCACGTATCCAGTCGCCGCGGCCTGTTGATCGCAGGCGCGCTTACCGCCGTTGGCGGCGCATTCGCCGTGCGTGGCGCGTTCAGCCGCGGGGGTACGCAAGACGGGCACACGCCTTCGGGGATCGGGGGGGTTCGCAAAGGGGGTGAGTTACTGATCGCCTTCGACGGTGCCGCGGTCGCCACGTTTGCCCTCGATCCGCAGAACTCCGGGTTTGCACCGCACAACCGGGTCATGCGTTCGATCTTCGACAACCTCACGCATTTGCTACCGGACCAAACCGTGGGGCCCTGGCTCGCCGAGTCTTGGACGGTTTCGAACGATCTCAGGATATTCGAGTTCCAACTGCGCCGAGGAGTGAAATTTCACGACGGGACCTCCTTCGATGCTGCCGCTCTCAAGGCGAATTTCGAGCGTTTGGCGCTGCCTGGCAACGCCCTCACCTCGCGAACCAGCCTCGGTCCGTACCAGAGCTCCGAAATTCTCGCAGAGGATCGGCTACGGGTCACGCTCTCGGAACCCTTCGCGCCGTTCTTGCGCAATCTTTCGATGACCAAACTGGCGATCGTATCTCCTGCTGCTGTCGCCAAGTATGGTCAGACCTTCGCCCAAAATCCCGTTGGCACCGGCCCATTCCGCTTTGCCGGATCACTGCCTGGCACGGAGATTCGCCTCGAGCGCAACCCAGACTACGCTTGGGCTCCACCCAGCGCCGCGCACTCGGGTCCGGCGCACCTCGAGAAGCTGGTGTTCAAGAACGTGCCCGAAGAGTCCACGCGCGTGGCGGTGTTGCAAAGCGGTCAGGTGCACGCATCCGACCTGATCCCCGCGCAGAATCTGGCTGCCCTCAAACGCGACGAACGTTTTCATGTTCTCGAAAAGGAGCTGCTTAACACCAACTATTCACTCGCCTTGAATGTGGGCAAAGCCCCTTGGGACGACGAAGAGATCCGCCTGGCCGTCAAGCTGTCGCTCGACATCGACGCGATCGTGCGAATCATCTACCTTGGCACGTTCCCACGCGCTTGGTCTCCGCTCTCGCCGTCGATGTTCGGTTCTGCGGAAGCCGGCCTGGCCAATTCTTGGCGTTCTGACCCGGCCCGAGCGATCCAAATTCTCGAGCGCAAAGGTTGGAAGTTGGGGACCGACGGCGTTCGGGAGAAGGACGGCAAGCGCCTGACGATCAAATTCGTCGATTCGCAAGGCAATCGCGAAAAGAGGCTGGATGTCGTGCAACTCGTACGCCGACAATTAGCAGCGAGCGGCATCGCGCTCAGCATCGATAGCCAACCAGCCGGCGTGACCTCCAGCAAGCTCGCGACGAACGAGTTCGATCTCTACGGAGGGGCGAGCTTTCACGGCGATCCCGATATTCTCCGCCAAAGTTACGTGCCCGCTGCGCGCACCGTCAACTCGGGCAACAAGGTGATCGACGCAGAGCTGATCGAGTGGCTCACCCAAGCGGCCCGTGAAGCCGACGGCCCCAAGCGCAGTGAGCTGTATCGTTTGGCTCAGCGCAAGATCATCGAAAAGAGCTATTGCATTCCGATCTACGTGCTCTTGTACAACCTCGGCATCTCGAAGCGCGCGCACGGCATCGGTATCGATGCACATGGTTTCCCTGAGTTCTACGACGCCTGGCTCGAGGCTTGAGCCAAGAAGAGAGGGGCGCAGCCGGCTCGGCTCGCGCGGGAAGACCGCCGAGTAAGCCGACGAGCTTCGATGGCGTCTCGCTGCGGGCAGATCTCCTATCTTAGACGACTGTTCACAATGAATATGTGGCCACGCTCGACCGAGCCGAGCACACTGTCTTCTATAACGTCTTTTTATCCATCTTAATATTGCTCCGGGGCGAGGGACCGGGCATATCTGACGCAGCTTGCGAATACGGGCACCGTTCGTGCCTGGGACCTCGCAACGAGGAGCCTTTATCTATGCGAATCACACTTGCGAGCGCGGTCTTTGCGGCGACTGCGCTCCTTCCGCTCGACTCCAAAGCAGACGTGATCACCGACTGGAATCAGACGACTGTCGATGAAATCCGTAAGCTCGGCCTCGGTCCGAATCCGGCATCTCGAACGCTCGCGATCGCCCATATTGCGGCTTACGAGGCCGTCAATTCCTTGAACCAGACTCACGAACCTTACCATGCAGCGTTGCGTGTAACTTCGCCCGCTTCCGCTGAAGCGGCGGCGGCAAGCGCGTTCCATCTCGCCTTGGTCCTGCTGTTTCCAGGAGAGAAGAGCACGCTCGACGCAGCGTATGCGCAAAGTCTGGAGGAGATCCCCGACGGCACCGCACGAGCGAACGGAATCGCACTAGGTGAAGCCTCGGCGGTGGCAATCTTCACGGCACGCATCGGTGACGGCTCTGCCACGGCTGCGACTTACCCAGGCAGCACGGATCCGGGCAAATGGCGCCCAACACCCTCGTTGTTGCAGGCGGCGCTCGAACCGGGCTGGCGTGAGGTCGCGCCATTCGCGCTGCCCAAGCCGGAGCACTTCCGCCCTGCCCCTCCGCCCGCCATCAGCAGCACCGAGTTTGCCACGGCGTATCTCGAAACCCAGAGTCTCGGCAAGAACGACAGCGCTTCGCGCACCGCGGAACAGACCAATATCGCCAATTTTTGGAAGCAGGCGACGCACGTGCCGCTGAACGCGATCGCACGTTCGGTGGCCAACGCCCGGTCGCTGACCTTGCCCGAAAACGCGCGGCTCTTTGCGCTGCTGAACATCACCATCGCCGACACGCGCATCGCGGCCTGGGACGCCAAGTACGAGTACGGCTACTGGCGCCCGATCACTGCAATCACCACCACGACCGACTACGGCAACGCGACCGCGGTTCCAGACGCAACGTGGACTCCATTACTCGAAACACCCAATCATCCCGAATACCCGAGCGGACATAGCACCACTGGAGCTGGCGGCCTGCGTACCTTGAGCACGTTCTTCGGCAGCGACGCGGTGAGCTTCGCGGTCGGTTCCGACACGGCTCCGGGTGTCACTCGCGGCTTCGTAAAGTTCACGGACGCCGAGCAGGAAAATGCCGACAGCCGCATTTATGGCGGCATCCACTATCGCTTCAGCAACGATATCGGCGTCGCCCTTGGCCACCAGATCGCGGACTACGTTTCCGCAAACTATCTGAAAGAACTCTCACCTTCAGCGGACACGAACGGGCAAGGCGGTGAAGGAGGAGCAGCCGAAGCAGCCGGAGCTAGTTCGAGCGCTGCGGGCGCAGACAGCAGCGCTGCCGGTGATAGCGGGAGCAATCTGGGCGACGCGGCGGGTGTCGGCGGCAGTGGCTCGACGGGCGGCACGGGCGGGGCTGGCGGTAGTACTGCTGGTGCTGCAGGCAAACCTCCCGTTCCCAACCTTCCCGATCCGGGCACTGACCAAAGCAATTCGTGCGCCATTCGCGGCCCGAGTCGACCGTGGGGTTTGTTCGGAATGACCCTGACGCTGAGCGCCGCTCTGCTCACGGTCCGCCGTCGTCGATCACGCTGACGAGAGCCACTGAAAACTCGGCCGCCTGGCAAAGCGCCAGGCGGTCGGTTTGCCTGGCGGCTCACCCTTCTCGTGCGCTCAAGGCGTAGCTCGGACGATCGTTCCGTCCGAGATTTCTGGGCCCGGACTGGCTAGCACGGTGTCCGACTCGGAGAGCCCTTCGCTGATCTCGACTTCAGCACCGCTGTCTCGTTCGATCCGCACCTTGGCCCAATGCACGCTACCGTTTGCGTCGACGATCGCCACGCGTACCCCTTCCTTCGTCGCGCTGACGGCCGATCCGGGCACGACCAATGTCGGCTGCTTCGAATCCAGGCGAAGCGTCACTTCCCCGTACATTCCCGGGAGTAGGCGATGATCGGCGTTTGGCACACGAACTTCCACGCTCATCGTGCGCGACGCAGGATCGAGCGCGGGTGCGGTGCGTGCGACCTGGCCTTGCCAAACGCTGCCGCGATGCTGCGCGACTCTGATTTGGGCGGGTAAGTCTCGTGCCACGCCGGCCACCAAGCTCTGCGGGACCTGCACGAACGCGCGTACGGGATCGAGCACCGCGAGCTTGAAGAGATGTTGTCCGGTCCCAGCCGCGACGAGCTTGCCGCGGACGATACTTCGCTCCGTGATCGTGCCGGCGAATGGCGCGACGACGCGCGCAAACAGCTTGAGCTGTTGCAAGCGATGTACGTTCGCGAGCTGCGAGCTGCGCTCCGCCCGAACCACCGCCAAATGCGCTTCGTCGATGTTCGACTGAGACTGCTTCTGCTCCAAGTCTTGGCGTGAAGCGATGCCTTGCGGCGCCAGTTCTCGATAGCGAGCCAGCATGGCTCGCGAGAACTCGTGCGTCGCAGACGCCTCCGAGATCGCCGCCTCACTTTGCGCCAATCGAGCTTGGGCTTGCTCCAGCTCGCGATCGAGCTCTGGGGTGTCGAGCTCGGCGAGCAATTCTCCGGCCGTTACCGAGTCCCCCACGTCGACCAGCCAACGACGGACATAGCCGTTTGCCCGCGCATCGATCTCGGTCTGCTCCAAGCCCTCCAGAGACGCTGGCAATACCAGCGTGCGCTCACTGCTGCCGGCGCGGGGCTTCACGGTAAGCGCACGTCGCGGAGCGTGGCTACTATTCGCCGCTTCGCCGGCGAACCCCGCTTCTCGGCGTTTTTGTGCGTATGCGGTCAAAAACAACAGCCCGAGTGCCAACACGCCAGTTCCCCAACCCAGCAATCGACGCCGCACCCAGCCGCGCGGCGCGAGGCTGGGGATGCCCGAGTCGTTGCTGGATGGGTTGCCCACCGAGTCGTCTGCAGCGCTCGCGGGCAGGCTCATGCCATGCCCTCGAGCAACGGGCCGCCTGGCACATCGCGGCGTAGTACGCTGTACACCGTCGGCACGAAGAACAGAGTCGACACGGTCGCCAGTAATAGCCCTCCAATCACCGCACGCCCGAGCGGCGCGTTCTGCTCGGCGCCTTCACCCAAGCCAAGCGCCATCGGCAACATCCCCACGATCATCGCGAACGCAGTCATCAGCACGGGGCGCAAGCGCGTGCTGCCTGAAATGAGCGCGGCTCGGCTGGCTTCGCGCTCTGCGGCGCTGGTCGCGGAACGCCGATGCTCGTTGGCGAAAGTCACTACCAAAATGCTGTTCGCCGTGGCCACGCCCACGCACATGATCGCGCCCATCAGCGCCGGAACGCACAACGTCGTGCGCGACAAGAACAACATCCAAGCGATGCCGGAGAGAGCGCCCGGCAGCGCCGTCAAGATCAGGAATGGGTCCAGCCACGATTGAAAGTTCACCACCATCAGCAAGTAGACCAACAAGACCGCGAAAATCAGGCCATAGCCCAAGCCTTCGAAGGACGACTCCATACTCTCGATCTGACCCTTGAGCTTGATCGTCGTGCCTCGTGGAACCTTCGACGCAAACTCGGCGATCGCTCGGCGGATGAGCTGCGACATCGTGCCCAAATCGGTGCGATCCACATTGGCGAGGATGTCGAAGGTCGGCATGGCGTTGAAATGGGTAATATTCGTCGCTCCCACCGTACGCGAAACACGCGCCATGTTCGTGAGCAGCTGCGGCTTGCCGTTGGGGGTGCCAATCGGCGTGGCTTCTAGCGCGGCAATGCTGTCGAGGCGGTGCTGCGGGGTTTGAACCGCGACCCAATATTGAATTCCGCGCTTCGGGTCGAGCCAGTACGTCGGCGTGGTCTGTCCACTCGAAGAGAGCGACACCAGCAGGTCATTGGCTACGTCCCGCTGAGTGAGTCCAAGCTGGCTCGCGGACTCACGGTCAACTTCCACCAAAAGCTGAGGGGTCTCGGGGACCTGATGCAGGCGAACGTCCACTGCACCGGGCAGGTTTCGAATGGCTCCGAGCAGCCCACGTGCGAGCTTGAGGTTTTCCTCTAGATTGGCTGCGGGCCCAGCAATCTGCACGTCAATCGGCGCGGAAACGCCGAAGTTGAGCACTTGCGTCGAGATGTCCGGCGGTAAGAAGAAAAAGGTGGTGTTGGGATGCGCATCGATCAGGCGGCGGCGCAACGCACGCACGTACTCAACGGTCGAGCGATGGTGCTCTTTCAGTGCGATCAAGATCTCGCCGTCGGCAGACGAGATCATCGTGCCGTCGCTCATCGACAAGTTGATGGCGCTCACGGCGACGCCAACGTTGCTGATCAGGTGGTCCAGCTCCGGCTCGGGAATCACGGCCTGAACCGTGCGAGAAAACTCCACGAATTTCCGCTCGGTTTCCTCGATGCGCGTGCCGGGTGCGACCCGCGCGTGCAGTCGAATCAGCCCAGCATCCACGCTCGGGAAAAAGTCCTGACCTAGCAACGGAAATAGCGCGAGCGAGGCCAGGGTCAGCGCTGAAAAACCGGCGATGGTCAGGCGTGCGCGCTTCAGGGCCAAAGCCAGCAGCCTAGTATACGCCTCTTTCAGCCGCGCGAACGCGCGCTCGAAGCCAGCGTGCACGCCGCTCCCAATCCCCCGCTGCACGTGCCCCTCCTTCACTTGCGCCTCGAACTTCAACAAATAGCTGACCAAGGTCGGCACCAACGTGCGCGAAAGAATGTACGAGGTGAGCATCGCAAACACCACCGCCAACGCTAGCGGCAGGAACAGCGAGCGAGCAGGCCCCGTGAGAAACGCCACCGGCACGAACACGATGCAAATGCACAAGGTCGAAACGAACGCCGGCCCTGCAATTTCACGCGCACCATCCAGGATGGCTCGGAGCGGGGCCTTGTTCTGAGCGAGGTTGCGATGAATGTTCTCGAGCTCCACCGTCGCGTCGTCGACGAGGATTCCGACCGCAAGCGACAGCCCGCCGAGCGTCATCAAGTTCAAACTCTGGCCGATCGAACTCAAGGCAACAATCGAAGCCAAAATAGACAGCGGGATCGAGACGACGACTACGAGAGTGCTGCGCCAGCTGCCCAAAAAAAGCAACATCATCAGTGCCGTCAGCCCTCCGGCAATCGCAGCTTCGCGCACTACGCCGTCGATCGCCGCGCGCACGAACACCGATTGGTCGAACAGTGACGAGACCTTCAACTCTTTGGGTACGGTCGCAAGCACCGCCGGCAGTGCCTCGCGAATCCGCCGCACGACGTCCAAGGTGCTCGCACCGACCGACTTGAGGATGGGCATCATCACGGCGCGTCGCCCGTGTGCGTGCACGATGCTGGTTTGTGGCGCAAAGCCGTCTCGTACGCTGGCGATGTCCCGCAGGAAGACGGTCGTGCCGCGCACGGTGCGGATCGGAATGTCGTTCAGTTGCTCGAGCGAATCCGGGCTGCCGTTGAGCAGCACGGGATACTCCTGACTGCCGAGCTTGACCGATCCCGTGGGCAACGTCAGATTCTGCGCGCTGACCGCGCCGATCACGTCGCGCGGCGACAGCCCCCAAGCGTATAACTTCGACAGGTCCAAATCGACCATGATTTGTCGCTGTTTCCCGCCGTAAGGAAAGGGAAAGCCAGCGCCCTGAACGGTCGAGATCCCGGCGCGCACGAAGTTCACGCCGTAGTCGAACAATTGCTGCTCGCTCAGCTGCTCACTTTCGATGGCCAGCTGCATCACCGGCGCGTTCGAGGCGCTGTAGCGCACGATCAGCGGGGAGCTTGCGCCCGGCGGGAGAGAGCGTAGCGCCTGCTGCGAGACCGCGGTAATTTGTGCGGTCGCCGCCTCCACTTTCGCCCCGGGGTGAAAGAAGATCTTGATCACCGAGACACCGGTCAACGTCTGGCTCTCGGTATGCTCGATATCGCCGACGGTCGTGCTGAGTTGGCGCTCGAAGCCGGTGACTACCCGCTTTTCCATCTCATCCGGAGGTAAGCCTCCATAAGACCAAACGACCGCCACCACCGGGATATCGATCCCAGGAAGGCTGTCGCTCGGCATGCGCACGATCGCGATCGCGCCCAAAAGCACAATCAACACCGCCATCACCACGAAGGTGTAAGGACGGTCGAGGGCGATCCGCACCAGCCACATCAGCAGAGCGTCGTCTATTATAGAAGACTTCGTTCTGCAAGCATTTACGGCCCGTTGCCAGCGTCTCCGGCGCTACCGCCTCCAGCGGGGTCGCCAGCGTCACCTGCGGAGCCGCCGGCGCCACTACCGCCTGCATTGCCGGTTCCGCCCCCGAGGCCGCCTGCGCCGCCCTTTGGACCGTAGCCGCTATCTTCGTAGTTCGGGTACCAGGGCGGGGTGGGCACGTCGTTGCTGCAACCGCCTAGAATCGCGGAGCCCGCGAGGGCACCGCTCGCCAACGTGCAAGTCAAAGCAATGCGAAGAAAAGTAGTCATGGGTTCTCTCCGAGCCGAGCGCCGAGTATCAGCGCGCTTCAAATCCTTCCGAGATTGACGAAGAAGTTGATGAAGCGGGGGGGGTTATAACCCGCATACCAGTACGGGTCCGCGCCGGCGTTGGTCGGGTTGTAGCCGCCCGACTGACGCCGGCGAGTATTGAGCGCGTTGGTCACCGACACGCCTGCAGACCAACTTTCGTCTTCGGAAGTGTAGTTGAACGTCCCATTCAAGAAAGCCTGAGTCGTCACGGCCGTTTGGGACGTGTTGTAGATATCCGTGAAATACCTGGATTGGATCGGCACGTCGGCACCGATGCGCCAAGTTCCCGGCATGGGTACGGGGATCTTGTAATTGCCGTTGATGTTGCCTTGCCAAGTCGGCGAAAGCGGGAAATCCAAGCCCACGAGCGTCGTGCGCCCGGCCACGTTCGCCGGCAGTGACGCGGTGAAGGTATCGTACGCCGTCTTCAGGTAGGCGAGTGATCCACCGAACGTGAATCCCCGTACGGGATTCGTGTTGAGTTCGAGCTCACCACCGTAAGTGTGAGCATCGCCCGCGTTGATCAAGGAGTTCACCGGTGTCCCGAGCGCGCCGTTGCTGCTCGCGCGGACCTGAATGTCGGTGATCTGGTTGTAGTAGGCTGCCAGGTTGGCCGTGATGCGGTTGTCGAAGAACGAGGACTTCCAACCAATTTCGTAAGCGTTGGTGTATTGCGGACGATACGGGGTGAGCGAGGCATTCTCGGAGGTCGCTCGCAAATCATATCCACCACTCTTGAAACCCCGGGAGTAGCTCGCGTAGCTGAGGATATCCCTGGTGATTTGGTAGCTGAGCCCGGCCTTCGGGGTGAACGCAGAGTAGTTCTTGGGCGTCGCGTAGGCACTGAACACCGTAGCATTGGGACCGAAGAGCGTGTCGAACAGCGCCGGATCGTTGTTCCCGGGCAACGGATAGATCAGCGGAACGTTGCTCTGCTGATGACCGTGATTTTCGAAGCCACGATGGTCGAGCGTGTAGCGCAGACCGGCAGTCGCCGTCAGCGCGGGCGTGAACTTGTAGTCCGCGTTGGCGAACGCCGCGTAGCTTTGCGTCTTCAGGTAACTATTGGCATGAGTTTGCACGCCAACGTTGTCGACCGAACCGCTAGCGGACTGGCTCAACCGGTCATTGTGGAAGAACTCGTTGAAGTAGAACAAACCACCGACGAAATTCAGGTTTTCGTAGTCGCCGTTGATCAGAAACTCTTGGGTCTCGTAATTCTGGTTGAACCCGGCGTAGCTGTCGCCCTTGATCTGGGTAACACCGTCATTGTCGTAATAGATCGGGCCGTGCATGCCGCGCACGGCCGTCACAGATTTGAGGCTCCATTCGTTGCTTAGGTCGTACTTGAATGTGAGCGAACCTCCGTACACCGTAGTCTCGTTGAGCGGGATGGTGTTCGACCAAGTTTGATCGGGATTCGTGGGTTGCCCGCTGTACTTACCGTTGGGTTGGTAGATCGGCGTGTAGTAGCTCGCGGTCGAGCGATCGAACATCACGTCACCGGCAAGCGCGATGCTGAATCGCTCGGTGACTTGAGATTTGACCTTGCTGCGCAACGCCCAAATATCCAGATCATTCACCCATTGCGCGAGCGGAATGTCGTACGTCCAGCCACGGCGTTGGTGACGCACTGCCGACACCGACGCATTCAGCTTGTTGTCGGGCAGAATGCCGCCCGAGACGCGCGCCTTGAGCAACACGTTATCGTAGTTACCGAGCGTCACGCTCAGGCCCGCGGTGCGTTCGGCCTTGGGCTCCTTGGTGATGAAGCGAATCGCGCCGGCGGCAGAGTTGCGACCGTACAGCGTGCCCTGTGGTCCACGCAGTACCTCCACGCGCTCGAGATCTGGTGTGTCGTAAATCGAACCGACCGAACGCGCGATGTAAACGTCATCCACGTATAGGGCGACCGACGGCTCGGGATACGTATCGGTCTCGCCGATGCCACGGATCGAGAAGGTCTGAGTCGTGTAAGCAGTCGAGCGCAGCGGCAAAGTCAGCCCCGGAACACGCCCGGAAAGATCGCGAAAGTCCGCGATCTTTTTCTGCGAAATCGCATCCTCACCGAAGGCCGTGATGGCGATTGGCGTCTTCTGCACCGTGTTCTCGCGGCGTTGCGCGGTGACGGTCACCGTCCCGAGATCGCTTTCTGGCTGCGCGGCGTCCGGAGCTGTTTCCGGACTCGCACCTTCAGCAGCTGGGACGGTGGTCTCGGCCGACGCTCCGGCGTCATTGGCAGGAGCCGGCGCGACCTCGCCTTCTTTCGTCGGAGGCGAAGCAGGCGCGGTTGGCTCGGTCGGTGCCGCAGCGGCCGCCGGTGGCGCGGCAGGAACAGGTGGCACGGAGTCGGCGGGGGGTGCTGGAGAAGCAGGTGGTGCGGCAGGAGCAGGCGGTGCGGCAGGAGCAGGCGGTGCGGGCTTCGGCTCTGCGGCGGCCTGTGCGAGGGCGCTGGGTGCGTGCCACGCGGTGATGGATCCAGTGCCTAGACTCAAGGCAAGCAGGTGGGAGCGAAGACGAAAAGTCATCATGCAATGGCTCTTTTTCGGCACACGTTCGCAAGGACGAGCGTTGTGCACTCTCGCGTTTGTCGCATCCGCTGTTTTCAGCGCTGCGCAAGTTATTGCAGTTTGTGTTGCAGAATCTCGCTGCTTGTACGCCGGCACCAATTCCACCGTCAAGGACTATTGTCTCCTATAAAAGATCACGTCACCCGCCTCGCCCACGCTCGTCCGGTCCGCGGTGCGCGCTTCGACCGCAGTCGAGCAGCGGATCGAGCGGTCTTCTGGCGAAGTTCTGCTTACTTCACCGGTCTCTCATAGTAGACTGGCTCGACCGCTTGCTTTGAACCAGGGAGGAGCGGCTTGCCGAAGCTGTCCGTAAACATCAACAAGATCGCGACGCTTCGTAATACGCGTCGCTCCGAGATCCCAAGCCTCGTGCGGCTCGCAGCTCAGGCGCTCGATGCGGGTGCGCATGGCATCACGGTTCACCCGCGACCCGATCAGCGGCACGTCCGCCCGAGGGACGTGGATGCGCTGGCCGAATTGCTGAAGAGCTACCCAGCTGCCGAGTATTGCATCGAGGGCAACCCATTTCACGATTTGATTGAGCACTGCCTGAGGGTACGGCCCGTTCAGGCGCTGCTAGTGCCGGATGAACACACGGCGTTCACCAGTGATTGCGGTTGGGACTTGCTTCGACTCGATCCCTCGACGCGACGGGCCTTGTCGAACGCGATCCGCGTTCTCCATGGCGAAGGCATTCGCGTGAGCCTGCTCGTGAATCCGCAGACCGATGTGATGTCGGTCGCGCGCCAGTTGGGCGCGGAGCGAGTCGAACTGTACACCGAACCGTATGCCCGCGCGGCGGCGACCGGTAGAGCCGCGGAGGTTCTCGATCGCTACGCGCGCGCCGCTTATGCGGCGCGCGACTTCGAGCTCGGTGTCAACGCGGGGCACGATTTGAACCTGCAGAATTTGGAGACCTTCCTCAAGAGTACAGGGCGACTCGACGAAGTGTCGATCGGGCATGCGCTCATCGCCGATGCGCTCGAATTCGGGATCGCAGAAGCCACCCGCCGCTATTTGACCGTGTGTCGAAGCTGAACGCCGCTCGAGCCCGGGATCTGGCATAAGTCGCTCGGTGATCACAGCTTCCGCCGTTCGACGCGAACTCGGTCCGACGCTCGCGTTGGCGCTGCCGATCACTGTCGGGCAGGCCAGCCAAATGTTGATCGGCTTCACCGACACCGTATTCATCGCGCGTTTGGGCGCGGTCCCGCTGGCAGCAGCCGCCTTCACTCAGGGCGTGTTCAATGTCTCTTATGTCGTTTGCGTGGGGCTCTTGGTCGGACCCGGCATCTTCGCCTCCCGCGATCACGGCGCGGGCAACGAGGCGAGCTGTGCTTCGTGGCTGCGTCATGGTCGCGCCCTGGCGATCGTCGTAGCGCTCGCTGCTTTCGCAATTCTCGCACTCGCGACCACGCAATTCGAGCACCTCGGACAACCGCCCGAGGTCATGGCCGTGGTGCGGCCGTTCTTCCTGCTGGTCTCCGCCTCGCTCGTGCCGGCGCTGACCTTTCAGGTGCAGCGTCAGTTTGCGGAATCTGTCGGCAGGGCCTGGGGCCCGATGCTCATCATCGTGCTCGATGTGGGCCTGAATGCCTTCTGCAATTGGGTGCTCGTATTTGGGCACCTCGGCTTTCCGGCCCTGGGCTTGGTAGGTTCGGGGTACGCAACGCTGCTTGCGCGCGGATTCGCGGTGCTCACCATCGGCATATGGCTGCGCTTCTCGAAGCACTTTTCGACTCTGCGTGAAGCAGCTTGGTCGGGCTGGGATCGAACACGATTCGTCGCGCTACTCCGCTTGGGAGCACCTGCAGGCGTGATGCTGCTGTTCGAGACCGGAGCGTTCGGCGCGACAGCGCTGATGATGGGTTGGCTCGGCGCCGTACCGCTCGCCGCACACCAGCTCGCGCTGAGTTGCGCCGCGCTGAGCTTCACCGTCCCGCTCGGAATTTCGCTCGCGCTCAGCTTGCGCATCAGCCGCGCTCATGGTGAAGGGCGTACGGCTGCCGTGCGCGTCATCGCGCTCGGAGCATTCTTACTCGGATTGCTGCTGATGCTCTGCTTTGCAGCCATCTACGCGCTCGCTGGTGGGTCGATCGCGAGCACGCTCACCACGATCGACGAGGTCTCTGCGCTGGCCGCGCAACTTCTACTCGTCGCAGCCATCTTCCAAATCTTCGACGGCGCACAGGTGATCGGGGTCGGCGCGCTGCGTGGGCTCACGGACGTGCGCGTGCCTGCGCTCCTCACTTTCGCCGCCTACTGGCTGCTCTCACTCCCGCTCGGCTACTTCTTGGCGTTCCACACCGTGCTGGGGCCGCGGGGCCTCTGGGTGGGACTGGCCGCCGGACTGGCCGCCGCCGCGATTTCATTGGTCTGGCGCTTTTTGTACAAGACCGGCGCTGGCCAGCCGAATTGACGCAAGTTGTCTTGACAACTTGACTAATAGCGGGCACGGTCGGAACTCGATCGTGCTCAACCCGGCCTCGCCCCTGCCCCTGTATCATCAGCTCGCGACCCTGCTGAGCGAGCGGATTGCGAGCGGTCAGCTCTCGGTCGGGGAGCGTTTGCCGTCCGAGCCCGAGCTCTCTCGCGAGCACGGCATTGGCCGCCCGACCGTACGCCAAGCAACGGAGCTCTTGGTGCAGCGCGGCTTGCTCGAGCGCCGACGCGGCTCCGGCACCTACGTGCGCAAAGCCGAGCAACGGGTCGATCTGTTTTCGCTAGCGGGCACGCTCTCGAGCTTCCAAAAGCGAGGCATCGAAATCGAAAGCAAGCTCGTGCGAAAGGTCGCCAAGCGACGCGTGCCAGCAGACACGGAGAACCCCTTTTCCGAGCGTGAAGCGTACCACTTTCTACGCCTGAGCAGCGTCAAGGGTCGGCCGGTCTTGTGTGAAGAGCTGTTCCTCGATCCGCTCGTATTCCCGGACTTGCCGCTCGTACCGCTCTCAGGCGTGTCGCTCGCGCAGATCGTACAGGACCGCTACTATTTGAAGCCCTCTCACGCCGAGCAAAGCTTTCGCGTGGCCAAGGCTCCGCCATCGGTATGTAAGCTGCTCGGGCTCTCGCCGAACGAAGCGGTGCTCCTGGTCAAGCGCACGTTGTTTTTTCCTCGCGCCGAGCGGGCCATCTTCTCCGAAATGTATTGCCGCACCGATGATCTCGTCTTCTCCCAAACCCTTTCCACGGAGCCACATCATGGCTGAACCAATTCGCGCTGAGAGAGGCTATTTTCAAGGCTTCGGCGGCGCGTACATTCCCGAAATCCTACACGCCACCTTCGAGCAGCTGACGGTTGCATTCGAGGCCGCCCGGAATGACCCGAGCTTCTGGGCGGAATACGTGGAGCTCATGGGCAGCTACTCCTGCCGCCCGACGCCAATCACCTTTGCCGAAAACCTGACCAAACATTTCGGCGGTGCGCGCATCTACATCAAGCGCGAGGACCTGAATCATACCGGCGCACACAAAGCGAACAACGTGATGGGTCAGGGGCTGCTCGTGAAGCGGCTCGGCAAGAGGCGGGTCATTGCCGAGACCGGCGCCGGCCAACACGGCGTAGCCACCGCCACCATGGCGGCCAAATTCGGCTTCGATTGCACGATCTACATGGGCGAAGTCGACGTCGAACGACAACGGCCGAACGTGTTCTGGATGGAGCGATTGGGGGCGAAGGTCGTCGCCGTCAAGGAGGGCTCGCGCACACTGAAGGATGCGATCAACGAAGCCTTTCGGGATTGGGTATCGAACATGGATGACACCCACTACGTGCTGGGCACGGCGTGCGGACCGCATCCATTTCCGGAGATGGTCACCTACTTTCAATCTCTGATCGGACGAGAAGCGCGAAAACAAATCCTCGAACGCACGGGAAAGTTACCCAAGCGCGTTTATGCGTGCGTCGGCGGTGGCTCGAACGCGATGGGGATTTTCAGCGGATTTTTGGACGATCCGGGCGTGGAACTGGTCGGGGTGGAAGCGGGCGGGCGTGGTGCCGACAGCCACCAGCACGCGATTCGCTTGTCGAGTCCGGACGCGAGCATCGGCGTCGCCCAGGGCTACAAGACCTACTTTTTGCAGAATGGCGACGGTCAGATGAACGAGACCCATAGCGTCGCCGCTGGGCTCGACTACGTGGGAGTCTCCCCCATTCTAGCCGCCTTTCACCACAGCGGACGTGCGCGCTTCACTTCCGCAACCGATACCGAGGTGATCGCCGCGCTCAAGCTGACCATCAAAAAAGAAGGCTTGATTCCCGCGCTCGAGTCTTCGCACGCTTTCGCCCAAGCCTTCGCGGAAGCACCCACGCTCAGCCCCGAGGACGTGATTCTGATCAATCAGTCGGGTCGTGGTGACAAAGACATCTTCACCATCGCGGATGCCTTCAAGGATCCGGAGTGGGAAGCGTTCATCCAAAAGAAAGCGGAGAGTTACCGTGCTTGAGGCGTACCTGCGACAGAAGCGTGAGCAGCAAGAAATCCTGCTCATGACCCACATCGTGCTCGGCTACCCCGATTTCGAAACCAGCCTGCGTTTGGTGGAAATCATGGTGGAAAGTGGAGTCGAGCTGATGGAGCTGCAGATCCCCTTCTCGGAGCCGATCGCCGACGGGCCGGTGATTCTACGCGCGAACCAGCTGGCGTTGAACGGTGGTTCGACCGTGGCGCGTTGCTTTCAATTCGCGACGGAGGTGGCGCGTCGCTATCCGATCCCGTTTCTATTCATGAGCTACTACAACGTGCTGTTCAAGCACGGCACTGCCTCGTTCGTCCGGCGCATGGCCGAAGCCAATTTGAAGGGCGCCATCGTGCCAGACCTGCCCCCCGAAGAGGGTCAGGAATACCTGAGCGCGATGAGCGAGTCCAAACTCGATCCAATCTTCATCTACTCGCCCAACACCAAGTCCGAGCGCTTGGCGTCGCTTGCCAGCTACGGGCGCGGCTTCATCTATTGTGTCGCGCGTAAAGGCGTGACCGGCAGCCAGACGGCGTTTTCGGAGGACCTCAGCGCGTACTTGGCGCGTGCTCGCGCAGCGACGCGCTTGCCTCTCGCCGTCGGCTTCGGCGTCAAAGATCGGGCTGATGTCGACTTTTTGCGCGGCAAGGCCGACATCGCCGTGGTCGGGAGCGAAACCCTGCGCATTCTGGACCAACGCGGGTTGCCCGCCGTCGGCCCATTCTTGAAGAGTTTGCGGTGAGGCGGGGCCGGCGCACCGCAAAATCGCCCTGATCTGGCGCAAGATCCTCGTTTCGGCAGCCGGCTCGTGCATAATCGCCGAGTGAGCGAACAACTGATCGAAATCCGCGGTGGCTCGAAGTTGAGTGGTGGACGCGTGTCTATCGCCGGCAGCTCCAATCAGGTCACCAAATGCATCATTGCCGCGCTGCTCACGGATCAGCCGGTGCTGATCAAGGGCGCTCCGGACGTCAACGAGCGCGCCATCGTCGAGGAGATGTTCTCGGCAATCGGCGGCAAGGTCGAAGTGCTCGACGAGCACACGACGCGCCTGTGCGCCAAGGACGTCGCTCGTTTCGAAATCCCCGCCGAAATTTGCCTGCGCAATCGCATCGCGATTCTCGCCGCCGGCCCCCTATTGCACCGCTTTCGGCGCGCCAAGCTGTACAGCGGCCTCGGCGGAGACAAGATCGGCAAGCGCCCAGTCGACTTCCACCTGAAAGGTCTGTCCGAAATGGGTGCGGAGGTGACGTTCGACGGGAACTGTTACGAGCTCACCGTCGGCCCGGCGGGCCTCCATGGCGCGCACATCGTGTTGCCCTTTCCGAGCGTGATGGCGACCGAGAATTTGCTGATCGCCGCCTCATTGGCCCGCGGCCGCACCATCATCGAAAACGCCGCGATCGAGCCGGAAATCCTGGAGTTGGTGAAGATGCTCCAGAAGATGGGCGCGGACATCATGATCAACTCGCATCGCACGTACGTGATTCAAGGCGTGGAGCGCTTGCACGGTTGCGAGCTGCGCTGCATGCCCGATCGTAATCAAGCGGTGTCGTTCGCGGTTGCAGCGCTGGCCACCGGTGGGGACGTGCTGATCGATCGCTTGCGCCATGATTCGGTGTACAGCTTCTTGAATTTCATCCAGCGCATGGGCGCCGAGTTCCGCGTCAACTCCGAAGGAGTGTTCGTGCGCGCGCCTCAGGGCAAGCGCTTGCGTTCGAGTCACATCGAGGTCGAAGTGCATCCGGGCTTCATGACTGATTGGCAGCAGCCATTCATGGTCCTCTTTACGCAGGCCTCCGGCATGAGCGTGCTGCACGAGACCATCTTCGAGGATCGCCTGGGCTACACGAATCTACTGAATCAGATGGGCGCGAATATCACGCTGTTTTCATCCTGTTTGGGTGAAGCCGCTTGTCGCTTCAAGCTCAAGAACCACATCCATTCCGCGGTCATCCAAGGCTCCACGCCATTGCACGGCGGGAACTTTGCGCTACCGACCGACATCCGCGCTGGCATGTGTTTGGTCGTCGCCGGTCTGGTCGCCGAGGGCATCACCCAGCTCTCGAACATTCAAGAGCTGCGACGGAAGTACGATAGCTTGGTGCCCAAGCTGCGGGACATGGGCGCTGACATTCGTTTGATCGACGCGCCCACTTGATCACGCCGTACGCATCTTCCTCGCCGCTTGCAGCCCGAGCTCATTCGCCGCAAGCAGGGCGTCCCAGCGCGCGTTGGCCTGATCGTCGATGAGCTTCCGACTCGGATCTTGGTCGAACCAGGCGACGCTCTCACGAATGCCATCGTGAAAGCGCTTGCTGGCCGAGTAGTCGGGCACGAAGCGCTTGATCTTGCTGTTGTCGAACACGGCGCAGTTCGCCTTGTCGCCGAGCAGGCTGCCGGCCGACTCAGGGACACCTGCAGCGATGAAGTCACAGGCGAGGTGCACGAGTTTGGGCGCCTCGACCCCGGCGGCATCGGCCACTGACCGATAGATCTGGTTCCAAGTCATCACTTCGTCCGAAGTGATGTGAAAAGCGTGGCCGATGGCCGCGCGGTGTCCCAGCAACCCGACCAAACCTCGAGCAAAATCGGCGCTGTGTGTCATCGTCCACAGCGTCAGGCCGTCGCCCGGGACGATCACGGGCACGCCGCGTCGCATGCGATCGACGACCGTGAACGTCTTCCCCCAAGCGTTCACCGCCAGAGGCACCAAGGTTCGATCGTAGGTGTACGAAGGGCGCACGATCGTGATCGGAAAGCCCGACTCACGGTGCACGCTGAGCAAAGCCTCCTCGCACGCGATCTTGTCGCGGGCATATTCCCAGAACGGATTCACGAGCGGCGTCGATTCCGTGATCAGGTAGTGGCTGCCCGGCTTTTGATACACGCTGGCTGAGCTGATCAAAACGTACTGGTCGGCGCGTCCTTCGAACAACGCGCGTCGCTGCGCGATCTCGTCCGGCTTGAACACGATGAAGTCCACCACCGCGTCCCAGCGCTGCTCGCAGAGGACGTTCTCCGTCGCAGGATCGTGGATGTCTCCACGGATCACGCGCGCGCCGGCGACCTCCGCGCGTCCACCGCGGTTCAGCAATGTCACCTCCATGCCGCGGGCGATCGCGAGCTCCGCGCACGCGCGGCTGATGATTCCAGTGCCACCTACGAATAGAATTTTCACGAGCGCCAGCGTAGCCCGCCAGTAGACGTTCGACTACCACTGCCACACCCTCATCCGACAGCGCTACTTCGTGTACGGCAGCAAGCACGCTTTGATGTGCATTGCCCATAGCGGCGCTGTGACCAGCCCATTCGAGCATTGGCAAGTCATTTGGCATATCCCCGAAGCTCAATACCTGGACTCTGTCGATGCCTCGAGCGGGGCAGTGGTGCGACCGAATAGCTCACCCGCGCAGGCGCACTAAAGAGATGACCGCAGGTCCCAATCAGCTCCTCACCCAAGAGCTGCGGAGCGTGCCGTCCAGGTCGGTCGCGATCAACCGCGGCCGGGCATGCCTCCGCTTGTATCACGCGCGTGCCCATCACGACGCACACGACCTCTTGCACGGCGCTACGGTCTACTATAAGAGACGCTATGCCACCGTGCGTCGCCTCGTGTGTCACGGCACTAGTCCTCGGGCTGGCGGCCGCTTGCCTTTTTGGTTGCGCCCAGGCGCTCGCTCCGGCTGTTTCCCCGACAGCTTCTGCGGCGCCTGCACGCCAGCCTGCAGGGCCCATTCAGCACGTGATTGTCGTCACGGTCGACGGGTTGACGCCGGAATCGTACCTCGCACCTGACGCGCATGGACTGCACACGGTCGATATCGCTCCAACGGTCGCAGACTGGCTGCACCTCGAGATCCGCGCGCCGAGTATTCCGGCTCCGACGGGCATTGAGCCAATAGCCGCAGGCGCTGGGCTACGGGACAAGCTACCACCGAAGACTATCCCTCACTTCACGTTTGGACCTGCGTGCACGTCGTGACAAAGCAACAGGATGAGCGAAGCCAGCGCTGAATTCGTAGTCATCGTCCGAGGAACCGACGTCTTGGTCGATCACAGCAGCGGAACGCCGGGGCTGTACCTGTGCCCCCGGAACACGGTGCTGCGCTACGGTGCTACGCCGATTTTCGTCGACTCGAGAGAAGGCGTAACTTGGTACGCTGCTCCGGCGCTACCCGATGTGACGCTACCCACCGAGCTGAGTTTCCGCCCGGTGCGAGCACTTTTTGCCGAACTGCCGGAGGCAACTTTGCACAGGGTCGGGCGCGCGATCGCGTGCGTCGAATTCGAGCAGAACCACCGTTTCTGTGGGCGCTGCGCGGCAGCCACGACCCCAGACTTAGCTGCCGCCAATGAGCCGAACGAACGAGTCCGGGTCTGCCCGAGTTGCGGACTGACCTTTCATCCGCGAATCCCGCCAGCGGTGATCGTGTTGGTCGAGCGAGACGATCGGTTGCTCTTGGCGCGCGGTGCGAACTTTCCCGCCGGCCGTTTCAGCGCTGTGGCTGGCTTCGTCGAGATTGGAGAATCCCTGGAGGATGCTGCGCGGCGGGAGGTTCAGGAAGAGGTCGGCATTCGGATCGCCAATCTCCGTTACTTCTCCAGCCAACCTTGGCCTTTTGGGCACTCGTTGATGATCGGATTTCACGCGCGCTACGAAAGTGGCGAGCTCCGCCCGGATGGAGTCGAAATCGTCGAAGCTGATTGGTTTCGGCGCGATGCGCTCCCACAATTACCTCCCCCAATCAGCATCGCGCGCCGGCTGATCGAGAACTTTTTGGCGCAGCCAGGGGTTTCGCAATGAGCAATTTCGGATTTGAGCGGTATGGCCGCGCAGCGTTGAGTGCCTTCCTCCTCACAACGATTGCAGCTTGCCAACCGACGACGCACACAACGCTCGCGCCAGCCGCAAATGATGCCTCACCTCTCGCCGCGCGTGACAATCGAGAATCGAGCATCAGTATCGCGAGTGACTCGATCAAGGCAGAGTACTTGAGAAGCCAGGTCCGCGGAATCTCTGCAGATGAGTTCGAAGGTAGAGGCCCCGGCACCCGCGGCGATGCAAAAGCGCGTACCTACCTCCGCGAGCAACTCGGTGCGCTCGGCATCGCGCCCGGACTCGGCGTTGACAACTGGGAGCAGCCCGTCGAATTGGTGGGAATCAAAGCACAGCTACCAGCCACGTGGCTTTTTCAGCGTGGCGACCGCACCGTTTCCCTTGCGCTCTGGGATCAATACATCGCCGGCAGTGGCGTGCAGACGAGCACAGGCGCAATCGACCAAGCCGAGTTAGTGTTCATCGGCTACGGCATCGAAGCGCCGGAGTACGGTTGGGACGATTTCAAGGGGCAATCAGTCAAAGGCAAGGTCGTACTGGTTCTGAATAACGATCCGGATTGGGACCCGGCGCTATTCGCGGGCAAAACGCGGCTGTACTACGGGCGTTGGACATACAAGTACGAGAACGCCGCGCGCCACGGAGCCGCCGGCGCAATCATCGTGCACACTACCCCGTCCGCGGGGTATCCGTATCAGGTGGTGCAGAGCTCTTGGGGCGGAGAGCAATTTGCACTCCCGAGCCCTGGCCCCACTAGCTTGCAATTCAAAGCGTGGGTCACCGAAGAGTCAGCGCGTTCTCTTGTTGCGCTCGCCGGCCAGTCCTTGGAGCAACTTCAAAAGTTGGCACAGAGCCAGGCATTCACGCCCTTGCCCCTTGGCATCAAGACGTCGCTCCGTTTCGACAATCAGGTGAAGCGCGTACAGACCGCGAACGTGATCGGCAAAATCACTGGCAGTGATCCGCGCTTACGCGACGAGTACGTCGTGCTGAGCGCGCATCACGATCACTTGGGGCTCGGCAAGCCGGACGCTAGCGGTGACGCCATCTATAATGGCGCGCTCGACAACGGTGCGGGCATCGCACAAGTACTGGCGATCGCGAAGGCACTCAAAACGCTCCCCACGCCACCGCGTCGCTCAGTCCTCGTGCTCTTCCCAGGAGCGGAAGAGGCTGGGCTACTCGGTTCACAATACTTTACGGAGCATCTACCCATCGCCGCCGGAAAGATCGCTGCCAACCTCAACTATGACGGCGGCAACATCTGGGGTCGAAGCCGCGACATCACGCAGATCGGCAAGGGCAAATCCTCCCTTGACGCAATCGTCGCCCGCATCGCAGCAAACCTGCACCGCACCGTCCAAGGCGATCAATTCCCTGACAAGGGCACGTTCTATCGCTCGGATCAGTTCAGCTTCGCCAAGATCGGTGTTCCCGCGCTCTACCTGAAGACGGGGACTGACTTCGTCGACCGCGCCCCGGACTGGGGAACGCAACAGATCCTCGCGTTCGAGTCCAAGCGCTACCATCAGCCGAGCGATCAACTCGAAGCCGACTGGAATTTCGAGGGCATGGTCGACGACGCGCGCTTCGGGTTCCTGGCAGCGCTAGAAATCGCGAACGCCGAGCACGCCCCCGAGTGGGTCCCGGGTGACGAGTTCGAGGCCGCACGTCGTGCCGCTCTGGCAGCCACTGTCCACTAGTCCCGGAGCTAGCGATGTTCGTCGACAAACTGCGCAAGAGGTGGATCGAGCGAGATACGCTGCTGTGCATCGGTCTCGAACCCGACTTGAGCCGGCTTCCCCGAACTGTTTCGCAATCGCAAAGATGCGATCTTTGCGTTCAAGCGATCAATCATCGATGCGACTGCGGATCTGGTTTGTGCATTCAAACCACAGATAGCTCACTATTCCGCGTACGGCGCGGAAGATCAGCAACGAAGCCATTCGCCTGCGAGATGAGATCAATCGCGCGAGGCGCCGCCACGGCAACGGCGCTCGAGGGTCGACGGCGACTGCGCTTCAGGTGTAGCCAAGCCGATCCAATGCCAACGCGACCCCGTCGGCGTCGTTCGAACGCGTCACCAGATCGGCGGCGGCCAGCACGTCCGGGTGCGCGTTGGCGACCGCAATTCCACAGCCGGCCCAGCGCAACATCGGCAAATCGTTCGGACGATCACCGAACGCAATCACCTCGGCAGCCGGGATCCGGAGCGCCGAGCAATAGCGCTCTAGCGCCGTTGCTTTGCTGACTCCCGGCGCGACGACTTCCACGAAATGCGAGGCGGATGGCGATACGCTCGCGCGTGAACTTGCGAAGACACGCGTGACTTCCAACAAGTCGGGCAAAGGCCAGTCGAGTTGCTGAACGACGAGCCCCGTCACGCCCTCGCGACACAGCTCGACCGCATCGGCTCGTCGCATCAACGGGTCACTGCGATCACGGGCGTGGTCCGCAGCGATGGCGAAGTTTGCGTCGCAGCCGTAGCGCATGCCGGCTTCCACCGCGAACGCGACGCCAGGGACGGCCGTCCGCAGGCTCTCCACGAGCAGGGAAGCGTGGTCTGCGCGAAGGCGCTCTTCTGACAGCACGCTGTTCGCCTCGAAGTCATAGAGCAGCGCACCGTTACCGCAAATCGCAACGCCACACAGCTCCGTCGCAACCGCCACCTCGCGCACTCGGCGAGGTGCACGCGCAGTCACGAACAGCAACCCGAGTCCTCGTGCCTGCGCCGCGCGCAAAGCCCAAAGCGTACTCGCAGAGATCGATCCATCGCGGCGAAGCAAAGTCCCGTCCAAGTCCAGTGCGATTAGGCGCGCGCGAACTCGCCGTGCTCGTTGAATGCCCACTCTCACAGCTGTACCATGTCCACTACACAAGACCACAATCATCCGGATGGGGCTGGAGGGCCTGAATGCCAACGAGGATTGAGCCCTGGCGGTATTCGCAGGATGCCGGCTTCGTCACTGACATAGAGGCAACTTCCGTCGGCTTTAGCCGGCAATCTGACGCCGCTTGCACCCTGGTGTCTCTTATAGTAGATATCTGACTGCAGAACGGACACCACGACAGGAGCCTGACCTTGAACCACTCTGAACCCGCCCAGCCCATCCGGACAACTCGGGCCCGCCGTGGCGCCAAAGGTCCGCAAAGCTCCTCGACAACGAGCGTCACGCTCAGCTGGACCCCGGCAACCTATGACGGAGCGCGACTCCACGCGACGGCCGCTGCGGCCGAGATCAAGCTGACGCGCGAGCTCGATCACGGGACGAGCCGAACCTGGATCTGCTCGGGTCACGCCGAATTCGATTGGATTGCTGCGCTCTGCTCCGCGCGATGCAGTGAGGTCGTCCTGACCGCGCGACTCGGCGACAATCTCGCGGGCAAGCACATCGTGCTCGAGCTAGCCGAGCTCTTGACATTCAGGCTGACCGCTACCCAGCCGCTGATCCGCGTCTTCTTCTTGCCAACACCTGGCGCAGCACCCGCCATCCGCCACCACCACGCCTGATCTGCCACACAGCCCACGCCAACCAGCACGAAAGGGAGCTCTAATGCACATTGGAATCGTCGGAGGAGTGGAACGAGGCGAACAACGCTACGCCGCGGTCGCGGCCTCGCAGGGACACTCATTCGAGTTTCACGGAGGCGACATGGCGGGTCGCGGTTCGGATTCGCTCGAGGCCCTGGTCGAGCGCTCCGATTTGGTGATCTGCGTGACTGACGTCAATAGCCACGCTGCCGTACTCGGAACGCGACGTCTCGCGCGCGCACGCGGCCGGCAGTGCTTGCTCACGCGCCGCCTCGGCCTTTCTCGGTTCCGCGCTTTGTTGGCCGAGATTGCTGATTCTGGTCAGACAGTGGCCGCGCCGGCATAGCGCAGCGCGACGAGTGGTGCGGGGCTGCGCCGCTCGCCGGCTTAGAAACGCGCCGTGACCGCGAGCCGAAGATTGATCGGCTCCATCGGGTGAACCAGCTTTCCGTTGTATCCACCATCGCCGCCGTTCGCCACGAGATTTTCCGGATTCTCCGGTTCGTTCTTGAGGCGTGAAGAGTAGAAGTACTCTTGATCGTTCGCCGCGCTGTTGAGCAAATTGAGCACGTCGGCACTGAAGGTCCACACCGATCCGAGCTGATAGCCGACGCGCGCATTGAGCAATGCCGAAGCGCTCGAGCGCACCGAATTGTCTTCAATCAACGGACGCGGACCGAAGTACCTGAGGCGAAGGCTGGCGAATGGCCCGCGTTCTTGGTGAATCGAAATTCCTGCCGCGGCAACGCTGACCACTGAGTCCGGGATGTAGTCCCCCACTTCCGGATCGTGGTCGCGAAAGCGCGCATGCGAAAGCGCCACGTCGAAGTCGAGGGTGAGAAAGCGCGTGACATCGTAGAAGTTTGCCCATTCGACGCCATAGCGCCGCCCCTTGCGTCCGCTGGGTTCGGTCGCGCCTGCGTCACCAACGAAGATGGTTTCGTTGTCGGAGTCGAGCAACCACAAGGCAAAGGTACTCTGCAAACCACGAATTCGACCAAAGCGAAATCCGACCTCTGCGCCCCGTTGGCGAGTAAATGGTTTCGCCGGATTTTCTACGACCGCCATCCCGCGAGCGTCGAGGGTGTGCAAGCCGAATCCGCCGGATAAATAGAACTCGGTGTCGAACCAGGGGCCAAAAACCAAGCTCGCCTTCGGACTTGCGATCGCCTGGCTCTTGGACGCACTGACCCCACCAAGCTGATTGTTCACGTCGAACGCATACCAATCCCCGCGCAGCCCCAATACCGAGCGAAACCAATTCGTCCACGAGAACTTGTTCTCCACCCAAGGGGAAATGCCCGTCGTCGATAGCCGATCCTCCCGAACCGTCGCGTACACGCCACGGTCCTCCGTGCTGAACAACGCGGGGTGCACGAAATCGACCCGGACATCCAGCCCGAGCCGAGTTTGCACTGCGTGGCCATACCAGCGGTCGAAGAACGTGTGATTCAGCTTGGCTCCCGTAACGACCCGCCGATCGCGCTGTAGGATCTGATCGCCGCGCTCCTGATTCAAATACCCCGTAAAGTTCGAGTACAGGTCCAGGCCATACTGATACGCGTAAGCCATGGCCGACGTCGCGTTGTGCTCGTCGGCATGGTGCCACTCGAAGCTCAGGCTCGCCCGCTCGCTCCTGCCGCCGCTCAACGGATCGAGTGTACCGTAGCGATCGATTTTGAACCCACCGGGAACCGTATTTTCCCCGGTGATGGCTCGTTCTGGGATCTGATCGGTGGCAGTCCAGCTTCCTTGGTAACCGAAAGCCGAGACGCTCCAACCGAGCGCCGCGTCGCCTCGCGAGTACTTCAAAACGCCATTGCCGCGCCAGAAGTCGGTCGGCGTTTGCCACGCGCCGTCGTCATGAAACGCTTCTAGCCCGTAAAAGAAGTGCCCTCCGCCAATGCCTACCGAATTCGCGAGTACCAGGCGCGCGTAATGATCCGTGCCTCCCTCGAGCTTGATCAACGCTCGATCCAAGCGGTCGAAGTATTTGATGTTGGCTGCCCCCACCGAACCAAAATCGCCAACATCCGCGAAATACGGCCCCTTGCGGTATTCAACCCCTTCGACCAACTCGGGGATTAACCAGTTGATGTCGGTATAACCCTGGCCATGGGCGTGGCTTCCCAGGTTGATCGGGATGCCATCCACGGTGGTCGCGAAATCACCGCCGTGATCGAGGTTGAAACCACGCAGAAAGTACTGATTGGCTTTCCCGCCGCTCGCGTGCTGAGTCACGATGACCCCAGGCACGGCCTCGAGCACCTCACCCGGGCGCAAGATCGGGCGACGAGCGAGTTCGGCGTTGCCAACGGTGCCTTGCGTCGCCGAATCGGCCACGCCCGCCAGGTTCTCCGCGCGACCAGTGACGACGACCGCGCCCAGCTCGTCAGGGTCGTCCACCGTACCGCCGACCGCTACTCCCGACTTCTCGTTCGACTCTTTCGTCGCGGCTGCGGCGTTGGCGTCCGCTTCCTTGGGCGCCTGATTGGCTTGGACTTCATTCGCCGCTTCAGCCTGAACCGAGTGCGCTCGGCTAGCGATCAGCAACGGTACTGCCAGCTTGATGACGTGAAGCTTCGACCTGCAGCTCAAGCTACCGCCGACGCCCGGAAATCAAGAAAGAACACCCGCCATCCATAAGACGGCTACGTCTACTTCACAAGAATAATTCCACCATACTAGCAGCCGCCCCCAGCACTGGACCGCCGTCGACACGCTGCGCCTGGGATGATCCGATAAAATCCACTTGGTTTCCCAGCGCGCGGCTGGTACTCGGTCTACCAAAGGAGACACATCGCATGCGACGACGACGACTGGGCACCACGGGGCTGACCGTTTCGGAAATCTGTCTCGGGACGATGACCTTCGGCTCCCACGCAGACGAGGCAACGAGCCTCAAGATCTTGGACCAAGCGTTCGACTCGGGGATCGACTTCTTGGACGTGGCCGAGGTCTATCCCGTCCCTCCGAAGCCCGAGTACGCGGGCCAGAGCGAGTTGATCATCGGCAAGTGGTTGAAGGATCGCCGGCGTGACTCCGTGGTCATCGCAACCAAGGTGGCAGGCCCGGGCGGAGGTTGGTTCGTGCCCCCGGTTCGAGAAGGGCGGACTTCACTCGATGCGCATCACATCGAACGCGCCGTCGAAGCCAGTCTCAAACGCCTCGGAACCGACTACCTCGACCTCTACCAGACACACTGGCCCGATCCCGATCTGCCGATCGAAGTGACGCTCGAGGGACTCGAGCGAGTGATTCGAGCGGGCAAAGTGCGCTACGTCGGCGCGAGCAACGAGACCGCGTACGGCCTCACCAAGGCCTTGTTTACAGCCAAAAACGAGGGGCTGCCCAAGTACGAAACGATTCAGAACAACTTCTCGCTGCTCAATCGCCGCTTCGAGGACGAGCTTGCCAACGTGTGCCGGCGCGAGAAAGTGAGCTTGATTCCATACAGCCCCATCGGCGGTGGGGTGCTGAGCGGCAAGTACAACGACGGGAACTGGCCGGAGCCGGCTCGCTTCACCCGCTACCGCAACGATCCCGCGCGCGGGCAAACCATGACCAAGCGCTTCGTCAACGAGAAAACGCTGGCCACGACGGAACGAATTTCCAAGCTCGCTGCGGCGCTCGAGATCTCACCGGTCACTTTCGCCGTGGCTTGGAGCCTCGTTCATGACTTCGTGGCGTCGACCATCATTGGAGCTACGCGCCCCGAACAACTGCCAGAAATTTTGCGCGCGAGCGAAGTCAAGCTGCCTCAAGAAGTGCTCACCAAGGTCGACGAAATCTCGCGTGAGATCTTGTACCCGATGGGTTGAGCGGAGACGCACGCTCCCGCAATCTCCCAGCTTGCGATGTTGGTACGGTTGCTCGGGGCCAATCCTAGAACCGCGGTCGGGGGTTCTAGGATTGGC